>JGI20163J15578_10001135_pt1 | contig 10982 bp, 10 predicted proteins | sample TergutCu122P1_FD_15578 | JGI IMG/M metagenome (IMG submission 15578)
GGGGGAGGGCGCCCCGAAGGGGCGGGAGAGGGGGAACGGCGGTCGTTTTCCCCCTCTCCCCCAGCCCCTCTCCCACAAGGGGAGAGGGGAGCAAAACCTGCAAAGAATATCGCCGACGAAAAGTTGGAAAACGTTCAGGTAACGCGAAGCGCGGCGAATCCTGCGGACTGGCAGGAGGCTTGTCGGGATGTGGAGGTGGTTTTCCATCTCGCCGGTCGCGCGCATCGCGGAGACAATTCTTCGCCGTCTGCGCGTTCAATTTATTTTCGGGACAATCTGGAGATGACTCGCGCGCTGGCGGAAGCGGCGTTGAACGCGCGGGTGCGCCGTTTTGTTTTTGCCAGTTCTGTCGCTGTGTATGGCGCGGCGTCGGTTGCGGGCGAGGCTTTTCGGGAAGATTCGCCCGTCGCGCCGCACCCCGACAATGTTTACGCGCAGTCCAAACGGGCGGCGGAAGAAATTTTGTTGTCCGACGGCGCTGCTTTGGAGCCGGTTGTTGTACGTTTTCCGCTTGTTTACGGTGCGGGCGTCAAGGGAAACATGGCGACGCTCATGCGCCTGGCGGCAAGCGGTTTGCCTTTGCCGTTGGCGGGAATCGACAACCGCAGAAGTTTTATCAATATTCCCAATTGCGTGGATTTTCTTCTCACCGCCGCTTGCCATCCGAATGCGGGTGGACGGATTTTGCTGGCCACCGACCGCGAGGATGTGACGACGCCGGATTTGATTCGCGCAATCGCCCGCGAATTTGGCAAAACCGGCGGAAAACCCGCGCGGCTTTTTTCAGTGCCGCCCAGGTTTTTGAGAGCGATGTGTTCTCTTCTTGGACAGCGCGCGCGTTTCGAGAAGCTGGCGGGCAGTTTCCAGATCGATCCCGCGGCGTCCTGTGCGCTTCTCGGATGGTCGCCCAAAGTCAGTCTGGCCGAAGGCATCGCGCAGATGTGCGCGGAGCACAAATGTGCGCGGGGCGCAGGAGGCCGTGATGCGCTGTGCGGTGTTCAGACGATGTAGAATGGAACCATGCTTCCTCATTTAACGATAGAAAACCTATGAATTGGACTCTCTCCGCGCGCGCCGACAAGATGAACCCTTCGGCGGTGCGCGAAATTCTCAAATTGACCGAGCGCCCCGGCATCATCAGTCTGGCCGGCGGATTGCCTTCCCCCAAGACTTTTCCGTTACAGGCGTTTGCTGATGCCTGTGCACATGTGTTGCGCGAGCATGGCGAAGCCGCGTTGCAGTATGCGGCCAGCGAAGGTTATGGTCCGTTGCGCGAAGCGGTGGCGGCGATGTTGCCCTGGGCGGTTGATCCGGCGCAGGTGCTCATTACCACCGGATCGCAGCAAGGGCTCGATCTGGTTGCCAAAGTGCTGATTGATTCCGGCAGTCGCGTGCTGGTGGAAACACCGACTTACCTGGGTGCGTTGCAAGCGTTTTCGACGATGGAACCGCAACCGGTTGCGGTGGCGAGCGACGACGAAGGCGTGTTGGCGGATGACTTGGCGGACAAGGCGCCGGGCGCACGCTTCGTCTATCTGCTTCCCAACTTCCAGAATCCGACCGGGCGCACCTTGAGCGAGGCGCGTCGTATCGCCGTGCTCAATGTAGCTGCGCGCGCGGCTCTTCCGATCATTGAGGACAATCCCTACGGCGAACTGTGGTTCGATCAGCCGCCGCCACCGCCGCTCGCGGCGCGTCATCCGGAAGGCGCGATTTATCTGGGTTCGTTCTCCAAAATACTTGCGCCGGGATTGCGGCTGGGTTTTCTGGTCGCGCCCAAAACGGTTTATCCGAAGTTGCTGCAAGCCAAACAGGCGGTTGATCTGCATACTCCGATTTTCAATCAGCGCATCGCCTATGAAGTCATCAAGGATGGTTTCCTGGAACGCCATGTTCCCACCATCCGTGCGCTCTACAAGCAACAGCGCGACGCCATGCTGGCTGCGCTGGCGCGCGAGATGACTGGGTTGGACGTTCGCTGGAATACGCCCGCCGGCGGTATGTTTCTGTGGCTGCGCATGCCCGAAGGCATCGACACAGCCCGTTTGCTGCCGCAGGCCGTCGAGCGAGGCGTGGCCTTCGTGCCCGGCGCGCCGTTTTACAGCAGTGCGGGCGATACGCGCACCATGCGCCTCTCTTTCGTGACCGCCAGCGTGGACGAAATCGACCGCGCCATTGCAGCACTGGCGCAGACGGTGCGCGACGCGCTCCGGGTGTAGAGGTAGAGAGGGTAGAGCGGTTTTGGTTTAATTGTGCACAGCAAACAACCCCATCCCCACCCTAACCCTCCCCTTGAAGGGGAGGGAACAACGCAACGCGAAAGTGTGCGCAACTAAGCAGAAAACGCTCTAAACCAGTCTCGCCAGCAAGCTCTCCTTGTCGCCGTACAGAAGGTCGATCATCGGGATTTCGGGCATGGTGTAAACGCCGGGTTTTTGTTTGAACGTGGCTCTGGCGCAGGACAGCATGACTTGCGAGGTCAGCGCCGGATTGTTGATCCTCATATTGAATTCAAACAACTGATTGTCGGTTTTTCCCGAAACGCCTTTTCTGACGAGGTTGACGCCGTGGCCTTTGTCGATGAGATCGTCGATGCTTTCCACGGCGATCACGTGCGTTTCGTCGTGGCTGAAATAAGGATCGGCCTTGATTTTTTTCGTGACGTTTTCAATCGTCGCGCCGGAAGCAAGTTCCACATACACCACCCGCCGATGAATGCTGGTGCCGAGCGGAATCGTCATCGAAAGCGCGTTGACAACGCCGTCGATGCTCTTGGCCGCGACGGTGTGCCCCATGCTCATGCCGGGGCCGAAGTTCGTGTACGTCAGCCCTTTGGGTGCGCAGGCTTCAAGGAGCGTACGAATCACGGAATCGCTGCCGGGGTCCCAGCCGGAGGAGATGATGGCGACTGCGTTGTTTGCTTGCGCGATGGGCATCAGTTCCCGGCGCAGGTCGAGGAACGAAGTGTGAATGTCGTAGCTGTCAACGGTGTTGATGCCGAGCTGGAGGTACTTCTTCGCCTGCTCGGAGACGCTTCTCGTCGGCGTGCAGAGCAGCGCAGCATCGACGTTGCCGAGTTTTGACACGTCATCCACGACAACAACGTCCGCCAGTTCGCGCGGCTTTTCGTTGCCGACGTCGCGCCGAACGACGCCGGCCAGTTCAAAGTCCGGGCTGGCTTCGATGGCCTCCATCGCATATTTTCCGATGTTGCCGTATCCGACGACGGCGATTCTTTTCTTTGACATGTGTTTCTCCGGTGGTTGGGGTGGTGCGGTGTTTGTAAAAACGCCGTGGCATTCGCTATTGTACAAAAACGCTGGGGTGGGGAAGGGTGGTTATGATCAGTAATCCAGCGCGCCTGGGGTTTTCAGGGCTTTTTTGTTTTCAGTGGCAAGGCGGCGTTCAACTTTCTTTACGTCTTCGGCAGGCGGCAGGCTTTCGGGGCGGATGCCGCGTTCAAGCAGGGTTTTGCGCACGGCTTCATTGTTGGTGATGTGTTCTTTGGAGATGGCTCTTTCGCTGCTCAACTGGTGTTCCCTGGCGTTGAAGATGGTGATCTCGGTGGCAAAATCCTTGGCCTTGAGGATGATGGTGGGCGCGAAGTCTGCCAAAGGGCGGCTGTCGGGAACCTTCCATTGTGCTTTCATGACTTGGGTGGACTTGCCGAACAGGGCGTGATCGCCTTTGCTGCGGATGAGCGCAAAGTCCTGATTACCGCCAGTTTGCTCGAAAATTACATCGGACAGTTCTTTCTCGGTGGCACTGAGCTTCTTGCGTGCGGAGACGCGCTCGGCATCGAGCAGGCGCTGCTCGATCAATTCCGCGCGTCGGGTCTGGACGGCAAAATAAGTCTGCGCGAAGGCGATCTCTTGTTTCTTCGGGTCGCCGTTCTGGGCGATGAGGTAGCAGGCATAGCGGGTGAGTATCAGATCGTCTATCTCGCGCTGGCTGCCGGAACCGAGGTCGACCATTTTGTTGACGTCAACAAAATGGTTTGAAACGGGGTGTCCAGACACTTCGCAGGCCATCTTGGCCTTGGAGATGACGGCGCCGAAATTGCGCCATTCGGCATAACCCAGCAAGTGCTGCAAGTCCCGCGCGAGCCAATATTCGACACCTGTCTCCGTTTGCTGGGCGTGCTCTTCAAACGTTTGGGTCAACGAGTACACAAGTTCGGTTTTCATGCTTTTTCTTCCTGAAAGAACGCTGTGGTTGTGGTGTCGTTGCATCTGTTGCGACTATTCCCGATTCCGCGAATCGAGCCACAAGGTGACCGGGCCGTCGTTGACGAGGGAGACTTGCATCATCGCGCCGAAGACGCCGGTCGGCACGGGTTTTTCCAGGGTTTCGGCGAGTTGTTTGACGAAGGCGTCGAAAAACGGTTGCGCGAATTCGGGGCGGGCGGCGGCGCTGTAGGAAGGGCGGTTGCCTTTTCGGGTGGAGGCGCACAGGGTGAATTGGCTGACGGCCAGCAGGTCTCCGTCGATTTCCATGAGCGAACGGTTCATCACGCCGTTTTCGTCGTCGAAGATGCGCAACTGAACGATTTTTTTGCACAGCCAGTCGGCGTCCTCCTGGGTGTCGCCTTCAGCAACGCCGATCAGCGCGAGCATTCCGCAACCGATCTGGCCGACGGTTTGACCTTCGACATCCACTTTCGCCGAAGTGACGCGCTGCAACAAAGCCCGCATGCTGTTCTGTGGACTATCTTTTCATCGGTTTGCGCTCGACGTCGGTCACTTTGCCGCGCAGGAACACGATGGTGGTGATGGTTCCCTCATCCCCTTCGGTCGGCAGGTAGAACCAGCGCATCGGCTGGTCGGGCGTCTCGCCGCCACCGGTCATCGGCGGCGCGCCGAGGCTGGCTTCGACTTCGGCGGTGGTCATTCCCGGCTTGACGGTCATCCGGGCAAGGGCGACAGCGCCCAATGGGGTGGCTTCGGGCATTCCAGCGGCGGGCGGCGGTGTTCCGACAGACGCGGGCGCGGCTTCTTTGGGCGCTTCCGGCGCGTTGGGGGGCGGCAGGGTATTAGGCAATGGCGCGGGCAACGGCACGGCAGTCGTTGGTGCTGGCGCAGGCGTGGCCGGAGCGGCGGGCGGAGCAGCAGGAGGAGGGGGTGGCGGCAAACGCGAAGGTTCCACGCGCATCGGCACGACCGATAAGGTGTCCTCGCCGGTCATGTTGCGCAGTTCCTTGCCTTTTTCGCACGGCATGTTCTGATAGAGGGGAATGCCGCCTTCGCCGGCGCACTTGTAAAGTTCTGTCGCCGCAGCGGGCGACGCAAGCACGATCAGGCTGCTTCCCAGGAACGCAGCAAGCGAAACGGAACGGATGGGAGTTTTCATGGTACGGATCCTTCGGAAGACACGGGAGTATTTGTATATTCTACGCGGGTTTTTGGGAATCGCTACGAAACAGCGGCATCCAGCAGTTCGCGGGCGTGCGCCCGTGTTTTTGCGGTCACGGTTGCGCCGCCCAGCATCCGGGCGATTTCTTCAGCGCGCGTTGCCGGGTCGAGCACGGCGAGGCAGCATTTCACGTGCGCATCGTCGCCTTCTTTCGAGACTTGGTAGTGGTGGTGGGCGCAGGCGGCCACTTGCGGAAGATGGGTGACGCACAACACCTGTTTTTCGCCGCCGAGCGCGCGCAGGCGCTGGCCGATCGCGTGACCGACGGCGCCACCGACGCCGGTGTCGATTTCGTCGAAGATCAGCGTCGGCACGCTGCCGGAACGCGCCAGCACGGTGAGCAGCGCCAGCGCGATACGCGACAATTCGCCGCCGGACGCGACTTTGGCGAGCGGCGCGAGCGGCTGGCCGGGGTGGGCGGAGATGCCGAATTCGATGTGGTCGAGACCCTGGCTTTCCGGTTGTGCGGCCGGGGTGACGGCGACGTCAAAACGTCCGCCCGGCATCGCCAGCGCGGCGAGGCCGGAGGTGACCGCGTCGGCAAGTTCGCGGGCGGCGCGTCGGCGCTGTTGCGAAAGTTTTTGCGCCTGGTCGCGGTAACGGCGTTCGCTGTCGGCAAGCGCCTGTTCGAGCGCCGCAAGATCGGTTGCCTGATCGAGCCGCGCCAGCGCCTGGGCGGTGTCGGCGGTCAACGTCGGCAAATCTTCCGGTCGAACGCGGTATTTACGCGCCAGATCGTGGATCGCGGTCAGCCGCGCTTCGGTGGCCGCCAGCGTTTCGGGATCGAGATCGACATGACGCGCCGCATCGCGCAGCGTTCGCGCCGCTTCGGAAAGGTCGATGGCGGCGCTGTCGATCTGCTGCGCGAGCGCGTCGAAAGCCGGATCGTATTGTCCCGCGTCGCGCAGTTTTTGAACGAGGTGATGAAGTTGCGGCAACAGCGCCATCTCGCCTTCGGAGAGAAGATCGGCGCCGTCGCGGGCGGTCGTGAGCAGGGTTTCGGCGTGCGCCAGTTGGTTTTGCCGCGACGACAGTTGTTCCCATTCGCCGTCCTGCATCGCCAGCGCCTGCAAATCATCGTGGCGCAAGGTCAGCCGTTCGCGCTCGGCGACCAGCGTTTCCTGCGCCTGACGGGCATCGTCGAGCGTTTGTTGAGCGGCACGCCAGGCATGCCAGGCATCGCGCACGGCGTCGGCTTGCGGCAACGCGCCGGCGTAAGCGTCGAGCCAGTGACGTTGCGCTTTGCTCTGGCTCAACGATTGGTGCGCGTGCTGACCGTGCAGTTCAAGAAGCAGCGCGCCGAGTTCGGCAAGTTGCGCCAGCGGGGCAGGGTGGCCGTTGATCCAGGCGCGGCTTTTGCCGCTGGCATCGAGCGCGCGCCGTAACGTCAGCGCGTCGGCATCGTCATCGAGCAGATCGTGCTCGACAAGCCAGTCATGGGCGGGACTGTTCTGCGCGACGATGAAACCGGCGGCGATGTCGGCGCGGTCGGTACCGACGCGCAACTGACGCGCTTCAAAGCGGTCGCCCAGCACCAGACCGATAGCATCGAGCAGAATGGATTTACCGGCGCCGGTTTCACCGGTCAGCACGGTGAAGCCCGAACCGAATTCGATATCGAGCGTTTCAACCAGAACAAAATTTCGGATCGAGAGCCAGTGCAGCATCGCCGATGTGTGATTCAGAGAATCGGCTCTTCGAGAGCAACGCGCAACCTCTCCGGCGTTTCCGTCCAATGCAGTTTCTGACGCAGCATCGAAAAATAGTCGTGACGCGAAGGATGCAACAGCGTGGTTCTGTACAACGAACGCCGGATCGTGACCTGTTCCCCCTGCATGAGCGGAATCTGCGATTGCGCATCGCCATGCAGCGAAACATCGTTGCCGCGCTCGACCGTGATGGTCAGCGTTGCCGTTTCGGGAATGACGATCGGGCGATGGGTCAGCGCGTGCGGCGCGACCGGCACCAGAATGAAAACAGGCAATGTCGGCGACACGATAGGACCGCCGGCGGAAAGCGCGTAAGCCGTGCTGCCGGTCGGCGTCGCCACGATGAGGCCATCGGCGCGCAGCGAGTAGGCAAACTGGCCGTCGATGGCGATGGACAGGTCGATCACCCCGCCTCTGGAGCCGCGATTGATCACGATGTCGTTCAACGCCAGCGCTTCGGTCGGGCGTGAACCGGACTCGCGTTGCACATGCGCCATCAGCATCGTTCGCTTTTCTTCGACGAAATGACCGTCGAGAATGTCGCCGAGCAGGACTTCCATGTACGCCTGCGGGATATCGGTCAAAAACCCGAGCCGTCCCTGATTGATGCCGACCAGCGGCACATCGAACGGCGCCAACCGGCGGGCGAATGACAACATGGTGCCGTCACCGCCGAGAACCACCACCAGATCGTTGTTGATCCCCAGCGTTTCGGCGGCGACGCTCGGGTAGCCGGCAAGCGGCGCCATTGCGGCGGTCTCCGCTTCAATCGACACCTGATAGCCGCGCTGGAACAGGAAATCAGCCAGCATCGACAGAGGCCCGAGCAATTCGGGGCTGTTACGGCGACCGGCCAGCGCAATGTGGGTGAACGGGTTTTCTGAATTCAGCATGCTGCAATTATTTCATACTTGACCGAAGTCGGGCAGGGGGGGGGGCAGATGTCTGATATCTGACTTCTGACTTCTGACTTCTGCCCCCCGCAAGCACGGTACAATACCAAGATGCTCGAACCGCGCGCCACCCACCTCCTGAAAACGCTGATTGATCTCTACGTTGCCGACGGGCAGCCGGTGGGATCGCGCGTGCTGACCCGCCAGTCGGGTCTGGACCTGTCTCCCGCGACCGTCCGCAATGTGATGGCCGACCTTGAAGAAATGGGCTTTATCGCCAGTCCGCACACCTCGGCGGGGCGCATTCCGACGGCGCGCGGTTACCGTTTTTTTGTCGATAGTTTGATGGTGGTCAAACCGCTGGAACAACAGGAAGTCAAACGGCTCGAAAGCGAACTGCAAACCGACGCGCGCCCGCAACAACTGATCGCCAACGCGGCGAATCTGCTGTCGCAACTGTCGCATTTTGCCGGCGTGGTGATGACCCCGAAGCGGCGCGAAGCGACATTCCGGCATCTCGAATTTCTGCGCCTGTCCGAGCGGCGCATCCTGCTCATCGTGGTCACACCCGAGGGCGACGTGCAAAACCGCATATTGCAGACGCGGCAGGATTACAGCCAGAGCGAGCTGACCGAAGCGTCCAACCTCTTTAACCACCACTTTGCCGGCGTGCCGTTTCCGGCGATCCGGTTGCGGCTTTCCGACGAACTGAAAACTCTGCGCGAGGACATCGCCGCGTTGATGAATACCGCGATTGATCTGAGCGAAAACGTTTTGCGGGAAACCGAAGCGGTCGTGGCCGGTGAAAAAAACCTGCTGGACGCCGAAGATTTTTCCGACCGGATGGAACAATTGCGTCGTCTGTTCGATGTGTTTGAAAAGAAAACATCGTTGATGCACCTGCTCGACATCTCGCAGAACGCCGAAGGCGTGCACATCTACATCGGCGCCGAAGCCGGCATGATGCCGCTCGACGAATGCAGCGTCGTCACCGCGCCTTACACCGTTGACGGGCAGGTGATGGGAACGCTGGGCGTGATCGGGCCGACGCGGATGGCTTACGAACGGGTGATTCCGATCGTCGATGTGACCGCGCGTTTGCTTTCCAACGTGTTGACGCAGCAGACGCAGAACAAATGAACTTCTTTAACCACGAAAGGCACGAAAAACACGAAACTTTTTCCTGCGCAATCTTTGCGTTCTTTGCGGTTAAAATGCTTTTTTCGGCTGTCCTTGTTTGTTTGGAAACATGAACCCATCCGGTCAACCAAAATTTTTTCGTGTCCTTCGTGTTTTTCGTGGTTAAAAAATATGCATTACCTAGCGGTACGCCGCTTTGTTCCCTCCCCTTCAAGGGGAGGGTTAGGGTGGGGATGGGGTTGTTTGCTGTGCTCGTTTAAGCCAGAACCGTTTTAAAATACTTTTTTCGGTTGTCCTTGTTTGTTCGGAAACATGAACCCATCCGGTCAACCAAAATTTTTTCGTGCCTTTCGTGTTTTTCGTGGTTAAAAATATGCATTACCTTCCCGAACCCTCTCCCCGAACGCCTCCCCGAATCGGTATTTTGCTGATCAACATGGGAACCCCCGACGCGCCGACCACACCGGCGGTGCGCCGCTATCTGGCCGAATTCCTGAGCGACCCGCGCGTGATCGAAACACCGCGCTGGTTATGGAAGCCGATACTGCACGGAATTATCCTGCGGGCACGACCGGCAAAATCCGCCGAGAAATACCGCAAAATATGGACACGCGAAGGATCGCCCTTGCTCGTACATACGAAAACCCAGCGCGACATGTTGCAGGGCTACCTCGGCGAGGCGCTTAGAAACGAAGGCATGCCTGCCGACCGCGTCATCGTGGAAATGGGCATGCGCTACGGCCATCCGTCGGTGGCGCGCGGCATTGAAGCACTGCGCCAGCAGGGATGCGATTCATTACTCGTATTTCCGCTGTACCCGCAGTACGCGGCAAGCACAACCGGCAGCTCCTTCGATGCGGTGGCCGCTTGCTTGCGACAGCGGCGCTTCGTCCCGGCGTTGAAAATGATCGGCTCCTACGCCGACCATCCGGCGTACATCGGCGCCTTGAAAGAGCGGATACAAAAATATTGGCAACGCGAAGGCGCCACAGAACATCTGGTCATGTCGTTTCACGGCGCGCCCGAAAAAACGCGGCAGGACGGCGATCCCTACTACGACGAATGCTGCCGCACCGCGCAAAACCTTGCCGCGCAACTTGGCCTGAAAAAAGAAAACTGGACACTCTCGTTTCAATCGCGCTTTGGCCGCGCACAATGGTTGCAACCCTATACCTTCGAAGTGTTGGAAGCGTTGGGCAAAAAAAAGCTGCGCCGGGTGGATGTCGTATGTCCCGGCTTCGTTTCCGATTGTCTGGAAACCATCGAAGAAATCGGCATGGGCGGAAAAGAAGTTTTCCTGAAAAACGGCGGCAGCGAATTTTGCCTGATCCCATGCCTCAACGACTTCCCGCCGTGGATATCGGCAATGGTTGAAATCCTGATGCCGGAATTGCGGACGATGCTGAAACCGCAGGCGGCGGCGATGCCGACGGAAGATAGACGGATTTTTTGAAAAGCGAAAATGAACCGCATAGAAAAAACGTTGAACCACGAAAAACACGAAAGTGGCGCGTAGGCTGGCGATGAGCGGAGCGAATCCCAGCGTGTAGCCCGGACAAGCGAAGCGCCGTCCGGGAATCAAAAACACGATTAATCGCAAAGAACGCAAAGAAACGCATAGAGCGCAAAGAAACGCATAGAGCGCAAAGAAAAAAGTCCTCTGCGCGTGTAGGGGCGCGATTTATCGCGCCCTGTTTTGCCTCACGCGAAGGCGCGAAGCCGCGAAGAAAGAAAGCCCCCGCCTTGCCCCCTTTTCAAAGGGGGTGTCGGCAAAGCCGACGGGGGTTTGCGGGGGTGCCCGCCGAAGGCGGGCGGGGGTTTGTTGAAA
>JGI20163J15578_10001136_pt1 | contig 10982 bp, 13 predicted proteins | sample TergutCu122P1_FD_15578 | JGI IMG/M metagenome (IMG submission 15578)
CAATATTCCGGCAGCTACTGATGCATTAAGAGATTCTGTAGCACCGGAAATAGGGATTTTTATTTTCTCCTGAGCTGCATCTTGCCAACTGTCAGAAGGTCCTTTGTTTTCATTGCCAATAACTAAAGCAACTGCTTCTTCCAAATTAGCAGTAAAGTAATACTGTTTGGCATGTACATCAGCCACTAATATATTGATATTATTTTCTTTGAGCCAGCTAATAGCTTCTTTATCATCTACTCCACAGATTATAGGTACTTGAAAAGCAGCACCCATTGTGGATCTTATGACCTTGGGACTATACAAGTCTACAGTTCCTTCTGTAAGAATAACAGCTGTAGCTTTTGCTGCTGCAGCCGTCCTAATAATAGTACCAAGGTTGCCCGGATCTTGTACTCCATTTAAAACAATTATTAAAGGTTTTTCCGGAAGTATCAAATCTTCAAATGAAATATTAACTCGCTTAGCTATACCAATAACTCCTTGAGGTGTAACAGTATCTGATATATCTTTAAACATACTGTTAGTTACCCTTAATACTTGACAGTTTAGAATATTTTTTGGTAAATCGATATTTTCATTTATAACCACATACTGAAGCTCTACTTGATGATTAGTGGCTTCTTCTAATAATCTTAATCCCTCTATCAAATATAAACCACTTTCATCTCTGCCTTTCTTCTTACTTAAAGTTTTGATTGTTTTAAATATTAAATTGTCTTTAGAGGTTATATCTTTAATGTGCATTATAAAAAACACTCCTACATACAGATAAGACGACCCTATAAAAGTCGTCTTAATATCTCAGTTCTAGTTCTTCTCTTTTGCAATATCAGCTAACTTTGTAAATGCACTTGCATCTGCAACTGCCATTTCAGCCAACATTTTTCTGTTAATATCAATACCTGCATTTTTTAGTCCTCTAATAAAACGGTTATATGACATTCCATTAACTCTTGCAGCAGCATTAATTCTGGAAATCCACAGCTTTCTAAAGTCACCTTTTCTTTTTTTACGATGAGCATAAGCATATGATAGAGATTTTAATACCTGTTGATTTGCAGGTCTAAAAATCTTTGATTTTGCACCATAATAACCTTTTGCTAATTTAAGAATTTTTTTATGTCTTTTACGGGCGGTTACACCCCTTTTAACCCTTGCCATATATAGTACCCTCCTTTGCTAAATTATCTAGGAATCAGTTGTTCCATTCTTCTTGCATCTCCTGCACAAACCACTGAGCCTTTACGTAATTGTCTTTTTCTTTTAGATGATTTTCCACCTAATAAGTGACTAGTAAAAGCATTTGATCTTTTTAATTTACCAGACGCAGTTCTTTTAAATCTCTTAGCTGCGCCTTTATGAGTTTTCATTTTTGGCATTTTGCTTCCTCCTTGTTCTATTTACTCTGCCTTGGGAACTAAAATCATCGTCATGTTTTTTCCTTCCACTTTCGGAGGTTTTTCAACATTTGTTATGTCTTCCAATTGCTTGGCCAGTTTAAGGCATATATTTTTCCCTAATTCTGAATGGGTAATCTCTCTACCTCTAAACATAATTGTTACCTTGACCTTATCGCCACTTTTGATGAATTTTTCTGCATTTCTGGCCTTGGTTTGAAAATCATGTTCTTCGATACCTACTCTAAATTTAACTTCTTTAACATTTACAGTTTTTTGCTTCTTTCGAGATTCTCTTTCTTTTTTACTTAGTTCAAACATATACTTGCCGTAATCCATAATACGACACACTGGTGGCTTAGCAGCCGGTGAAACTTCCACTAGGTCTAAGCCCTTTTCTATAGCAATCTGTATCCCCTCTTTAGGAGACATTATCCCCAATTGTTCTCCGGTTTCACTAATAAGGCGAATCTCTTTTGTACGAATAGCCTCATTAATCCTTAATTCTTTAGTAATATTTTGTCACCTCCATATTAAATTTGCCCAAAAGCAATAAAAAACGGGCACAATACGCCCGTTAGAATATACTGATTTCAACCTTAAAAGCGTTAGCCATAAGGTGAGAAGCTTCGGGCCTCTTCTTAAATATGATTACATATTTAATTCTCTAGATATGAATATATCATGTTCTATGATATCTGTCAAATAAATCATATAAATCAAGTCGTGGTGGCGCAATCAGTAGTCGGTCGTCAGTCATAAAAGGCTTTTCTTAAATCTGACGACCGACCACTGATCTTCGTTATATGCTTTGTGGCAGCTGGCTTTCTTTAACAATTTCCTCAATAAAACGTTCTAACGGTTGTGTCCCTGAATCACCGACACCTCTTTTTCTAATAGACACTCCCTTATTTTCTACTTCTTTATCACCAATAACCAGCATATAAGGTGCTTTTTGCATCTGAGCTTCTCTAATTTTATAGCCAATCTTTTCATTTCTATAATCTACCTCTGCACGAATACCACTAGATTCCAAACTTTTTAACACCATAGCTGCATAGTCACCGTGAACTTCAGCAATTGGCAATATTTTTACCTGTACAGGAGATAACCATGTAGGAAAAGCTCCGGCATAATGCTCAATTAGAATGCCAATAAACCTTTCAATACTACCAAATACAACCCTATGGATCATAACAGGTCTATGTTTGCCACCATCTTCACCAATATAGTATAGGTCAAATTTTTCCGGCATTAAAAAGTCAAGCTGTATTGTACCACACTGCCACGTCCTACCAAGGGAATCTTTTAGCTTAAAATCAATTTTAGGACCATAAAAAGCACCGTCTCCTTCATTGATTTTATAGGTAATTTCTTTTTCCTCCAAGGCCTGTTTTAATGAATCAATAGCCTTATCCCATATTTCATCCGAACCCATCGCCTTTTCCGGTTTTGTTGACAACTCTATTGAATAATCAAAACCAAAGGTTTTATAGAAATTATCAATCATATCAATAAGATTTTTTATTTCCGATGTTATCTGAGAAGGTAGCATGAAAATATGGGCATCATCTTGTGTAAATGATCTTACCCTCATTAGCCCATGAAGAACTCCCGATTTTTCATGACGATGAACTAAACCCATTTCACCAAATCTAATAGGAAGCTCTCTATAACTATGTTGATCTGCTTTATAAACGAGCATTGCACCCGGGCAATTCATAGGTTTAACACAAAAGTCATTTTCATCAATACTTGTGTAATACATGTTTTCTCTGTAATGTTCCCAATGTCCTGATTTTTCCCAAAGTACCCTGTTAAGAATAATAGGACTTTTGATTTCTTGATATCCCCATTTTTTATGTTCCCTTCTCCAAAAATCCTCCAGTTGATTTCTTAAAATCATACCTTTAGGATGAAAAAATGGAAACCCCGGTCCTTCTTCTTGAATGCTAAACAAACCAAGTTGAGCCCCCAGGCGTCTATGGTCTCTCTTTTTGGCTTCTTCAATAAGCTCTAAATATTCATCCAAGTCTTTTTTCTTAGGAAAAGCAGTACCATAAACTCTTTGCAGCATAGGATTCTTTTCTGACCCTCGCCAATAAGCTCCTGCTAGTGATAACAGCTTTATGGCTTTTATATCTCCTGTAGATGCCACATGGGGTCCGGCACATAAATCCAACCAATCTCCATGTTCATAAAGAGATATAATTGCATTCTCAGGCAAGTCGTTAACTAATTCGATTTTATATTCTTCTCCCCGTTCTGTAAATAGCTTAATTGCATCCTCTCTGGATATCTCTCTTCGAGTAAATTTTTCATCTTCCTTAATTATTTTATCCATTTCTTTTTCAATTTTCTCCAAATCCTCTGGTGAAAATTTATGTTTAGAATCAAAATCATAGTAGTAACCATCTTCAATAGCCGGACCTATCCCCAGTTTGGTTCCGGGAAAAAGCCTTTGAACTGCTTGAGCCAAAATATGTGATGCACTATGTCTATAACAATCCTTACCTTCTACAGCATCAAAAGTAAATATTTCAAGGCTTCCGTTTTCATATAAAGAATTGTCCATACCAATAATTATATCGTTAAATTTAGCTACTATAGCTTCTTTTGCAAGTCTTTTGCTAATTTTGTCCGCTATTTGTCGTGGTGATGAACCTGCCGGATGTTGAATTTGAGTATCATCCTTTAGTGTTATAACTATTTCAGACATAAAAACTACCTCCTGTAGTAATAAAAAAGTAAAAAACAGTTACATTAATAATAACACAATTATTAATACTTGACCTAGACCAATTATAAATCCAAGTACCCCTCCTAAATATTCAATGTGTTTTAATTCTCGTCTGGTTATACCTATTATCAAATTTTCAAGTGCTGTTAATTCTAGACTATTAATCTTTTCTTCAACAGTATCGCGAATGCTTATCTTGCTATTTAAACCATCCAAACCTTGTTTTGCTAAGTCAGGCAATATTTTCGTTAACTCCTTAACTAGAATATCTTCCAACACATTACCTACTGCCACTTTAAGTTTTTCCGGGAAAATGCGAGGTAGTTTGTTTATAATGTTGGATTTAATTATAGATGCAATATTTTTTATAAAAACCGTATCATTTATACTTTGCTCAAATGCAGGTATAATATCCCCCACAGAAAAAAGCTCTTCCTCAACAATTTTACCTATACTGGCAGCTATTTCATAACGCCTTTTAGGAATAACACCTTGTATTGAAAAATTAATAAGTGGCAACTTTATTGGTTTGTGTGGCCGAAATATTAGTTTTATTGCTATAACATTAGTAATCCAACCAATTAAAGCTCCCATAACAGGCATTATTATAAGTAATTTTAATTCCATAACCACTTCACCCTTAGCTATAGCTTTTCTCATATATATTTCAAACTAATAATAGTAGTTTTTAGTGATTTTTTCAATATGTTTAGTCAGTAATATTTTTCTCTATAATTAAAAAGTTAGTAATATAAAATTCTAAAATACGCATCCTATATATGTTAGCAAAATTATTTTTAAAATAATATTTAACGGAGGTGAAGAAATAGCTGAATTACGTTTTCATGAAAGATTGGCAGAAAAAAATTCCTGAAATTTTGTTTTTCAGGAATTTTTATTACTGTTGCTATTACATTACCGCTTATTGAATTAGTGATCCTTGTCCTTCATATCTTAGAGTACCGGTAAATGTATTATGCTGAGGTATAAATCTTATTTGTGCACCATTAAGAGAACCTGATCCAGTTATGAGAAAGTCTGTCGATCTTGACACAGTCCCATTAACTTGTCTTTGTCCCCATACAGTATCTCCAAAAAAACCGGTTCTAACAATCTGATAAGTCATTCCACCAGGGCCACCACCACTATATAATTGTGATGTTATACGTAAAGTTGCTTGTGATCCACTTATATTAAACGTATCAATTGAAAGAAAAGAACTCATAGATGCTCTGTTCCAAAAATTCCAAGTTGCCAATGTTCTAGAACGAGGTGCTATTCCAGATTGCTCAACGCCTTCTTCAATAACTTCAAGTTTATGCTCACCTATAACAACTTTCCATGAATTATTATATTTCCTAAGCACAAAAGGTACTTTTTCAATCCTTTCGTTATCAAAGGTTAAAAATGTTTCAAAATTTATTACAGTTTGCGATTCTTGATACATGCCTGTAATTTCATATTCAACTAAATGCAATTCTTGAAGAGAAAGGATATATTTTTCTCTTTGAATAATAGTACACGAAAACCGCCCATCCTTAACATAAGATAACATTGCATCAACATCTTGACGAATAGATGCATCCAAGTAACTTATTAAAATATCCTTTGCATATCCATAATCCCATTGATTATTACTTTGGTTTACCGGAGATGCAACAACAGAGCTAATTGACATTACAAAAAACATAGTAATTGCCAAAAACAAAGTAGTTATTTTTTTCATTACAACACTCTCCTTTTCAATTTTAAAAATTTTATTAACTTTATTAACAAGCAGCTTAATCAAACAATCATCAACCACCTCCCTCGCCCCAGTATTTCCTTTACTTTGAACCAATATTGGGTATGTTTGATTAGTATCTTTATTTAATGAAGTTAACTATCACCTAGTTTGGGTTTTGAGAATATTTTCCTTTAATGTATTATTATTGTATATCGCTCCGATGGGATTTGCAACCCTAAAATTCCATTAAATTCCAATATTTTTCGACAAAACTGCTTGTTATTTTCTAATCCTTTTTCTTCGTACCCATTAGTGTTATTTAAAAAAGCTTCACAAAACAAAAAATACCCCTCAATGTGAAAGGTATTTTTATTAAAACCTATTTTAATCTTTCATGCCGATAAACACTCATAATTAAACCAACAATTATTGAATAAAAGATTAACTGTTGTCCGCCATGGCTTACAAATGGAAGTGATATGCTAGCAAACGGTAAAAATGTTACAGACATTAACACATTTGTAAAGGTTGAAATTAAAAAGATCGTCAAACCGCCAATGACAATAAGTTTGCCATGAGGGTGGTGTGCCTTAATCGCAATCTGAATTAAACGAAAAGTGAAAAAGAAAAAAACAAGTGCTAATAACAAACCACCAGACCATCCAAAAACATAAATTATATACGGCAAAATAAAATACGTATGTGGTTCTGATAGCTTTTTAATTTGCTCACTAGTATAGCTTTGACCTAGCCATTCTGCATTTATTATGGTCTCTCTTGATATAAACCTTTGATAATTTAATGTATCTTTATATTCTTCCGGATATAAAAAAGCCTGAAATCCTTCCTTTTGATATGGTGACAAAAAAGAAAACAATACCGAAGATAAAATGATTGCAATTATTAAGGTAATTCCTATAAATCCTCTGAATTTATACTGACTGTTTTTTATATTATCTATGTTCATTAATATTAATATAGTAATGAAATAAATAACTGCATATAAATAATATCCATTCCACAAATAGAGTAAAATTGGAATCCAAAACAGCAAATGTAATATACTCATAGGATATTTATCTCTATGTTGTAAAATACTTGCCCAAGCAAGATAGATAAATAGTAATGAAAACATTAAGTCAATCCTTATGTTTCCGATATACCAAATTTTTTGAGAACCCATTCCAAATATTCCAATCCAAAGCATCATCATAACCGAACTTAAATAAAGAAAAAGTCCTAATTTTTCCAATTTGCGATAATCAAATAATACTAAACAAATAATTATGATAACTCCTATTAGGCTATATATTATCTTCTTTATAAACAATTCATTAAACATAAACGTTAATGTATACATTGGTATCAAGCTTAAGCCCATAATAGCAACAACAAGAAACATCAAAACCCAGTCAATCTTCGTATTATATAGCTTATTTATCCCTTTTTCAAAGATATTTTTTTTGTTCACCCAGTAAACCTCCAATTAAATATTATATTAGCTTTCAGCAATACAATCCGTGTAAATATAAAAACTAAATAATACACTCAACATAATTGCACATAATATCCTGCCAATATAAATTAGTCTCTTATTTTTGAAAATGTTCCTTTTGATGTTTTTTATTGTATATTTTTCTAAAAAAACTTGCAATTTTAAATTTCCATTAAATTACAACATGTTTCGACAAAATAGCTACTGTTTCTAACTTTTTTTACTACCTTTGATATTATTAAAAAATTTTATGACATAAAAAAACCTTCGTATATGAACATGATCCTTGTTAGCTTACCAATTCTGTCAGCTATTAGGTATGGTAATAACACAAAGGCAATGGCATGTAAGATTTTAGCCTTGTTTTCCTATTCCTCCTGTTCCAATTCTAAAAACTTATACACTTCTGCCACATATCTGGGAGATCTGCTTGTGCCACGAATAACAGCAGTAACATCTTGTGGCGTTATACCAATTCCCATAGCTATGTCTTTTGCCCTAATTCCCATATATGCCATGCGAACTCTTATTTTTCTCTCCTCATCTGTGAAACCTGCAGCTTTTTTAATATATTTATTGATTGGTTTTTTAACTGTACTTTCCATAAAAATTCTCCTTTCTTGTTGTTTAAATACTTATCATTTAGTACAATAATATTAATAAATGGCAGCCCCTTTTGCAGGTTGCCTGTCTTGCTTTTTAGTGTAGTTGTAATTTTCCAAAATGTCAATAATTGTTTTTGATAATTACAGAATGTTTTTACTTGAGGAGATGATTGTTTGATTGAAAGAATACTTAAGCTTATGAAAAAACATGACGTAAATGCCTTAACTCTAACTTCTAAGCTAGGATTATCTAATAGTGCCATAACAGATTGGAGAAAAGGCAAGGCAAAACCAGGAACTGATGCAATAATCAAAATCGCCGAATATTTCGATGTAACTACTGATTATCTTTTAACAGGAAAAAATCCACATGAGACATCATCGAAGATAAAAAAAACACAAGGACCAGAAACTATAGCTGCTGAACATTATGGAGAGTGGACTGAAGAGGAATTGAAAGAAATTGAAAAGTTTAAGGATTTCTTGAAAACAAAAAGAATATAAAAAATGATCAAAGAACTCTTGGAGGACTTGATTGATGTTAAGTAAAAAACTTCTAAGTAACTTGAAGCATGTTGAGGTTATAGAAATCCCTTTATGCGGAAAAATAAAAGGTTTATATGCTGATGGTGTTATTGCTATTAATAAGCACATGACAAATAAAGAAAAAATATGTGTGCTGGCTCACGAACTAGGACATCACTTCACAACCTATGGAAATATATTAGACCAGTCTAAAGTCGAAAACCGCAAACAAGAGCACCGTGCTTGTGCATGGTCTTATAAAGAACTTATCCCATTACGATCTTTTTTAGAAGCACACCAAAAAGGCATTTATACACGTTATGAACTAGCAGAATTTCTAGAAGTTACAGAGGAATTTTTAGAAAAGGCGATTCAATATTACAAGAAAAAACATGGCTTATATTATGAAGTTGATAATTACTTAATTTACTTTGAACCACTAGCAGTACTTAAAAAAGTTTAAAATATTTTTACTTGAATTTGCTTTCTAAACCAGAAAAACTCCTACTTCTTAAAATTAATAATTCTGTTTCCCAAAATAAACCCCAAATAAAAAAGAATCGGCAACTCCAGCCACTTCATATTCAACCAAAACCACCGCCTGTAAGTAAAGTCGCCTCGCCTCCATTTAGCAATGGCTCATTTAATTGCCCGTATCACATATTTATTACATTTGCAACTTTCACGACAGAACTTAGAGATTTCATTATTTACTCATGAAAACGCCTTTGCAAAAGCATCAAGATCATCAATAATAAACAAATCACTACTCCACTTACCTGGCCATACAGCATATAACGTCGTAGTTTTATCTACGGCTCTCTTATAAACTTCCAAAAGATTTGATCTGTCTGATTTATTTTTGTGAGGAACCTGCAGCACACTCCCATTTTTATCTACCTCAAAATAGCAAACTGTACTCATGGTATATGGAAAATTACCAGCTTCCTTTGCACTTCTCATTAAAATCTCCTCCTTATAATATCACTTTGAATTCAAAAATTTCAATTAATTATAGTAAGCAGATACTGCAAATATAGCGATTGTTCCTTTCGTGACTGTTGTTTTGTGGTTATTACAACTTTATCATCTTTGCGGAACTTCCGCTTTTTATTTTTTCTAGCTTTTACATATGTATTTTAACTGTACGTATAAGGTAACTATAAAGACTGTAGCTTTAGCTATTATTCCTTAAACTTACCAAATAAGATTTATTATTCGATATCAACAGAGCCTCGTATAATATCGCATATTTCCCAAAGCGTATCATCATTAACAGTTTCGACTATATTATAGTCCCGAGCCCGAATATCAACAGCTCTTATTTGATCGCACATTACAAAACCAGTTGTTGTCAATCCTTCTAGGCGAACATGTACTGGATTGTTTCTATCTGTATTTGTAATAGGGCAAACAATTAGCATGTTACTTGCTCGTGAAAAAGAAGCATTATTAACCACTAATACAGGTCGATAGCCTGCTTGTTCATGCCCTTTGGTTGGGTTCAAATTGATCCTAATTATATTGCCCTGTTTGAGCCTTCCTTCTATCATGCTTCATCTCCTGCCGGCTCTATATTAAACCATTCTTTGTCTTGACCTGTCAATTCATAGGGTTGGCCATCCCAGCCTTTCAAACGTTCTGCCAAAGGAATGTGTGCTCTCTTTACTTTCGATTTTTTAATAATAATACTGCCATTTTCAGCTACTACATCAACGATGTCGCTATCTGTTAAGTTTACGCTTTCCAGCAATGTTTTAGGAAGTCTTATCCCTTGCGAATTGCCCCATTTTACGATTGTGGTTTGCATAGTCTTTGCTCCCCTTTCATTATAGACACATGTTTGTATATCCTTAGTATATCCTGAAGTGTAACGATTATCAACCTTTTTTTGTAAACATTATAGCCACAAAACGTGAATTTTATCAATGCGTTGATGATTATATGCTTTTCTACAATGCTGAACGTCCATATAGTGCATTAGTGCAAAAAATACTGTCAATGGCACTGATAAAATGAATAAAAAAGGCGATTAAATTTGAAAGCAAGCAAAAAACAGGCACCCATTTATAGATAAACGGATGCTAATTATCGCTTTTGAAAATGAGAAATTTAATAGGGTTAATTTGTGTATTGTGTGTGTCTACTGTGCTTGATTTTGCCTGTTTTTTGATGGCTTGTCGAATTGAAAAACCTTGAATTTACATGGGATTCGACAGGTTCAAGATTGAATAAATCTTATAAGCATAATGTTTATAAGAGCGGGGGAAATAAATAACCCCCATTAGCTGTGCCAATGAGAGTTATTGCTGATACACCGTCCGCTCTAAAATCAAAGAAAGCAATTGCAGGGCATCCATCTTGCCGTCCGCAATTTCTAATCCAATTCGTATAATATCGCCATCAGTAAAATCTGCTTCAATGCGATTCAGCTCTAAAAGTACCAACATAGCATATGTGCCAACACGCTTGTTGCCATCTGCAAAAGGAT
>JGI20163J15578_10001137_pt1 | contig 10981 bp, 10 predicted proteins | sample TergutCu122P1_FD_15578 | JGI IMG/M metagenome (IMG submission 15578)
TAAGCAGAGACCTGTCTGATGTACTCAAAAGAATCTGCTCTTCTGCGGTCTTGCACTTGACTCAAATCAGGCATATTGTCTGCCTCTAAAGCCTTGGCAATAAGAGCATGCTCTGCCACGTGGGCAGCGATTCTCTTCAAAGGACGCTTGTCTCCAAAGAGTAGATACAGGACACCACCTAAAATAGGCAGAGCCATTACAACAATAATCCATGTGACCTTGTAGGCAGAAGCTTTATCCTTTTTGATGAGTACGAAAACCACGATTAGACTAATAAAATAGGAAACAGCTGCAAGAAAAGGCAAAACGATGATTAGTCGATTTAACCAAAACAAGATGATGACAATCTGCGCAAGAAGCAGTAGAATGGTGATGTTCCTTCTGGTAATAATTTTTTTAATAATTTTCATGTGTTACTTAATCCTCTTTCAAAGATAAATAATGTTTCAATACATTCTATCTATTCCTGTGTATTGCTTTCCAACTTTAAAAGGAAACATCACTGTGATGGCGGCTTTAGGACACTGATTGATGCACCTGTAACAAAGGAAACATTCTCCTTTAGGCAGGATTTGGTTTTGTTCTACTCTAAAGTTATTTGCAGGACAAACTCTCACACAGTGACCACAGGAATTGCAGGAATCAAGAATCTTAACATTATCTTTTACTCGCTCCTCGATGAAGGGGAAAACGCTTCCCTGAATGAGCCCAAGCAATCTGGATACGGGATTAAATCCCCTTTTTCTTCGGATGCCTCTTCTAAGTTCTGCACAGATTTTGTTTATCTCCGTTTGAATGTCTCTCCGATACTTCGCCAAACGATTTTCGCTGGCAAGAGGGTAAAAGAAATGGTTGGAAACATTATTTGGCATCAAAAAATGCTCTGCCAACACTACTTCAAAATGAGTTGCAGGGAAAAGATCTGTAAAGACTCTGGCGCCATCCCCTGAGAAAAGATTTTGGGTGGCAAAGAGAATCACCTTTTTACCTTTTAGCTCTTCTGTAAGATTAACGGCAAACTCTCGCATGATTTTAGGGATACGAGAACCGTATATAGGATAACAGAAGCCGATAAACTTGCTTTCATAAACAAGAGCTTTAAAATCCAACTCATCTTCTATGGAATAGGCTTTGGATTTTGTTTTTTTGCAAAAAGATTCTGCTAGGTATTTTGAGTTCCCTGTTCCAGAGAAGTAAAACATGATCATTCTTGGTACCTCCTCTATCAAATCATTTTGGAATATGGTAGTATGGCATTCTTAAAGCCTCTACAAAGCCTAGCTTCTTGGCTAGTTTAACGGAGCCAATATTGTTAAGGCGACAGGACCAAACAGGCTCTAGGTGGTTGTTCAGGCAATACTCGATGAGCTTTGCGCATGCCAGATATCCGAAACCTCTCCCTTGATAATTAGGGTTGGTTTCTATTCCGATTTCAAGCTTATCATCATGCCTTGCGGAGGAAAATGCAGTTGAGGCAGGCTTTCCATCTATGATGACGGTATATGCTTTTGCCATACGAAGAAATTGCCCAGGAGTGTTCCAATAACCTTTGGGAACGACGGTTCCGTTAATCTCAAAGATCATGTCTACAGAGGTAGAAATAACCTCGCACGAAGGTTTTTTCACAAGGTTATAATTTGCGTAGAAAAGATCTTTATCAAACTTAAAGTTTATTCTGGTATTCAAGAGGGCAACCTTTTCTTTGATAAGAGGAGAAAGAACATCGTCCCAATCACGAGGATATGCCTGAAGCCACTCATCTTTTTCTCTCGGATAGGATAAGCCCTTAAAGTAATCAAAAATTGCGTTGTTGAATTCTCCATTATCACTACGACCACATAAAAAAGTCATGCCATAAGGGTGAAGGATATAATAAGATTGAGGAGACTCAGAAGAATCAACAAAAACCCTACCATTTACATGTCCAGAGAGTACGGAACGGGCAATTAGCATATTGAGGGGAATTTCTAGTACTGGATCAAGTAATACTTCATAATTTTTCTTATCTAATTCAAACACTTTAGTGACCTGCTTCTTTTTTCTGTTTTGTTGGTTTTTTGCGGGTACAAGGCACGCCTGCTTGGCTTTTTCTCAGCCTATATCTACTCAGAGGCCCTTATTTTGCGGTTCACTTCCTTAATTTCCCAGATGCCCTTTATCCCTTTGTCGGGTTGGTCTAACAGCATGTTAATCACCGCTTCTTCTGTTATAGCCATACAAAACCAAGCAATTAGAAACATCAGATAAAGGTTGATGAAAAGGCTTGCTCCAATAATGAAATAGAATACAGGACACAAAAACAACAAAAGAGCTGCTATCTTATTCGCTAATGTAGCAAGGAACAAAGGCCTCTTATGCTTGATGAATCCTGTTATACTTGCTGTCAGCACTTTCACCACAAAGAATCCAATGGCAACCATCCAAAACCAGTTCCATATCTCCATGACAGGCAGAATGACAAAAATACCCACTAAAGCCAGAACCAAATCTGCAACGGAATCTAGTTCTGCACCTAGCCTTGAATAACCCCCTGGTATCCTTCTTGCCAGAAAGCCATCCGCCATATCTGTAAACCCAGCAATACAGTAAATGGTAAAGGAAAGAATTCCCAGCGGTGGATGGATAAAGATCAGAGAAAGTGCTAACACAATCCGTGAAAGAGTTAAAATGTTTGGTATATTTCTTACTAATTGATTGTTTTCCATGTTTCCCCCTCATGTGGTAGAACTCTTGCGTAAGCGCAAAGAGTTAACCCTTCTTAAATTTTAGAGACGACTTTCGCAACTCTTACCTTTAGATTTCTAATAGTAAGTATGACACATCATGAAGAAAAAAGCAATTTTTCCAAACATCAAAAAATAGGATGAGATTTTTTAGGAAAAATGGGTTATAATCATAATAAAGAAGGTATCTCCTTGAACACTCGCTGTTGTGCTTTCGCTCAAGGAGTATCGTCGATAAACGGACTCAATTATAATAAAGAGAGGAAAGTGTTTTGAACAGAGACACCATCGGAGCCATCTCCACAGGAATGACAAATTCAGGGATTGGTATTGTAAGAATCATTGGCGACAAAGCATTTGCTATCGCGGATGAGATTTATAAAGGAAGCAAACAGATTTCCCAGCAAGACAGCCACACCATACATTATGGTCATATTGTGGACAATGATCAGATTCTCGATGAGGTATTGGTCTCTGTGATGAAAGCTCCAAAAACCTACACTGGCGAAGATACCATAGAAATCAACTGTCATGGTGGAGCCTTTGTGGTGAATAAAGTTCTGGAGTTGGTGATTGGAAAAGGGGCTAGACTAGCAGAGCCTGGGGAGATTACCAAGCGAGCCTTTTTAAATGGCAAGATGGATTTGTCTCAATCGGAGGCAGTGGTTGATCTGATTCAAGCGAAGAATGATTTTGCTCTTAAAAACTCCATTAACCATCTAAAAGGATCCGTGAAAAATTCCATTACTAAGATTCGCGAAGAGATCATCTATCAAATGGCTTTTATTGAAGCTACCCTAGATGATCCGGAAAATTATGATTCGGAAGGATTTAATGATACATTAAGAGCAGTTGTTACTGAGGTGATTGACGAGATCACAAGACTTACCCGGCTGGCAGATGAGGGAAGAGTTTTAACAGAAGGCATCCAAACGGTAATCATAGGGAAACCAAATGTAGGGAAGTCTTCGTTGCTCAATGTTTTGGCAGGAAGAGAAAAAGCCATTGTTACAGAGATAGAAGGGACTACAAGAGATGCTCTAGAAGAAAGCATCACTCTAGGGGGATTGAGTCTAAACATTGTTGATACCGCTGGAATTAGAGAGACAGAAGATATCATCGAAAGAATAGGTGTGGATAAAGCGAAGGAGCATTTAGAGAGGGCAGACTTAATTGTTTTTGTTGTAGACGCTTCGAAAGAAATAGATGGTAATGATGAGAGAATTATTGGGTTAGTTGGCGGTAAAAAAGCAATTGTGTTACTCAATAAAACAGACTTGAAGTCAGTAGTAAGCAAGGAAAAACTGCAAGAAAAGCTTCATGAAGTGATGCGTGTTGAGAGAAGCTACGAAGAGGCAAAAATGAAAGCGGCTTTGCAAGAAGAAGGAGAAGTAGGCAGGAAAAGCAACAAAAAGGCCGAAAAAGAAACAAAAAAAGCAACAAAAAACAAAAAAGAAGAGCCCGTCCAAGAAAATGAAAAAGAAGACTGCGAAAAAAATGCAAGGAAATCTGCAAAAAACACACAAGGAGAAGTTTTTTCCAGAGCGCATTCACAAGAAAAATTTACTCTTCTCCTACCGCCGATTATAGAAGTTTCGGCCAAAGAAGAACAAGGGATTGAAGATTTTGTAGCCACAATAAAGGAGATGTTTTTAAGAAAAGAAATGACATTTAATGACGAGGTTTTTGTTTCCAATCTGAGACAAAAGAACGCTTTGTGTGAGGCTTTGGAAAGTTTACAAAAGGTAATGAAAAGCATCGATGAAGATTTGCCAGAGGACTTTTTTGCCATAGATTTGATGGACGCATATCAGGCATTAGGGAAGATAACGGGAGAAACAATAGGAGAAGATTTGATCAATGAGATATTCGGAAAATTCTGTATGGGAAAATAAAGACCACTATGACGTGGTGGTGGTTGGCGCGGGACATGCTGGTTGTGAAGCTGCGCTGGCATCGGCACGCCTCGGCTTTTCAACCATTATGTTTACTGTAAGTGTGGACAGCATTGCGCTAATGCCCTGTAACCCTAATATAGGAGGAACTTCAAAGGGTCATTTGGTAAGGGAGATCGACGCTTTGGGGGGAGAGATGGGAAAAGTGATTGATGAAACCTTTATCCAGTCCAAGATGCTAAACCAATCCAAAGGGCCAGCAGTTCATTCCTTGCGAGCTCAAGCAGACAAGGCGGCCTACTCCCGCGCCATGAAAAAGGTGTTAGAGGAGCAGGATAACCTAGAAATCCGTCAGATGGAAGTGACAGACTTATTGGTTGAGGAAGGCAAGATAAAGGGGGTTGTTACTTATTCAGGCAGGATTTATCCGGCAAAAAGGGTGATTCTTTGTACAGGGACTTATCTAAGCGCAAACTGTGTTTACGGTGAAGTGAATCAAGAAGTGGGGCCAGATGGGCTACAAAGGGCCGAGAAGCTGTCAGAGAGTCTAAGAAATCTAGGGGTTAAGATGAATCGTTTTAAGACCGGGACTCCTGCAAGAATAGACAAACGAAGCATTAACTTTGAAGCAATGGAAGAGCAAAAAGGAGATGAAGTAATTGTTCCCTTCTCATTTGAAACAGACAGAGAAAAGGTTCAAAAAGAACAATTGTCTTGTTGGTTAACTTATACCAATGAAACCACACATGAGATAATACGAGCGAATATCCACCGCTCTCCTATCTACTCAGGAGCAATTAAAGGAACAGGGGCAAGATACTGTCCCTCCATAGAGGACAAGGTAATGAAGTTTTCTGACAAGCCACGACATCAAGTGTTCATTGAGCCAGAAGGAGTGGACACCAATGAGATGTACATTGCAGGCATGTCAAGTTCTCTGCCGGAAGATGTACAATACGCCATGTATCGGTCGGTGAAAGGTCTTGAAAATGCAAGACTAATACGAAACGCTTATGCCATAGAGTATGATTGTATAGACGCTCGCCAGCTAAAAAGAACGTTGGAATTTGAAAACATTGAAGGTTTATATAGTGGCGGTCAGTTTAATGGTAGCTCAGGGTATGAGGAAGCGGCAGCCCAAGGATTGATTGCAGGAATCAATGCTTCTCTTGGCATAATGGGAAAAGAAGAAATTATTGTTGACCGTTCAGAGGGATATATCGGAGTTTTGATTGACGATTTGATTACTAAAGAGAATTTTGAGCCTTATCGGATGATGACGTCTAGAGCAGAATATCGATTGCTTCTAAGGCAAGATAACGCCGATCAAAGGTTAACCAAGATAGGCTATCAGGTGGGACTCATTAGTGAAGAGAGGTACCAGCGTCTTCTGAAAAAGGAAAAGTGTATTGAAGAAGAGATAGAGCGAGTATCCAAAGTGAATATAGGGGCATCAACAAGCGTGCAAGAGCTACTGAATGCATATAACAGTACGCCTTTAATTTCAGGGATAAAGCTATCCGAACTTATAAGGCGACCTGAGTTAAATTATGAGATGCTGGCCCCTATTGATAAGGAAAGGCCAGAATTACCAGCAGAGGTGGCAGGACAGGTGAACATCGCCATTAAGTATCAAGGATACATTGAGCGACAGAGGCGACAAGTGAACCAATTTAAGAAGATGGAAATCAGAAAAATCCCAGAAAACATCAACTATGATGAAGTTTACAGCTTGAGGATTGAGGCAAGACAAAAGTTACAAAGTATAAGGCCAGAATCCGTAGGGCAAGCATCACGAATTGCTGGAGTAACTCCTTCAGATATCGCGGTTTTGTTGGTTTATCTGAAAGGAAAAGAGCGAAAATAGAGATTTACACCTCCATATCTGAAGCTGAAGCCTTTACGGTTTCGCTCTGATGAAGAAAAAGGGTGAAAAATCACTAAGAAAAAAGGCCATAAACAAAGCATCACTTAAGGAAAAAGACAGGAAGAAGAAATGAGGGTGGAAAAAAAGTTTAAAAATCAGCTAAAAGAGATGGGAATCGAGCTTACAAAAAAACAAGAACAAATGTTCGGCGACTATAGTCAGCTCCTCTCCTACTGGAATGACTTTATGAATCTTACTGGGATTACAGATAAGGAAGAAGTGTATGAAAAGCATTTTTTAGACAGCTTGTCCTTGGCAAAGGCGTTAAATGTAAGGGAAGTGCAAAAAGTATTAGATGTTGGAGCGGGGGCAGGATTTCCGGGAATTCCTTTGAAAATAGCTTTTCCTCATCTTCAGATAGTGTTATTGGATTCTTTGAGAAAAAGAGTGGATTTCTTAGAAGAGGTAGTGAAAGAATTAGAGTTAGAGTCCGTAAGTTGCGTACATGCAAGGGCGGAGGATTTGGCACGGGAAGAAGAATATCGACAAAGGTTTGACTTGGTGGTCTCCCGTGCTGTGGCAGACTTGGCAGTATTAAGTGAGTATGCCCTGCCCTTTGTGGAGATAGGCGGTTCCTTCGTGGCGTATAAAAGCATAAGTGCTAGCGAAGAGGTGAAAAAATCTTCTGAGGCAATAGAGTTATTGGGAGGACAGATCAAAGAAAAAGCGATTTTTGAATTACCAGGAACAAAGATAAGCCGGATGTTGTTGCGGATTGAAAAAGTCTCGAACACTCCATTGGAGTATCCGAGACGTGCTGGAAAGCCTTTAAAAAAGCCGTTATAGAAGAAGTGCTTCCAGTTGCTCTAGTAGCTCATCGGGTGTTTCTAGCTGAGGTAGATAGCTACTCTTCTCTAAAGTAATAATTTCTATAGAAGGAAGAACCTCTTGGTATTCCTTCGCAATTTCTAGGTTGTTGGGGACTCCTTGGCTAGAGAGAATGTGAAGTCTCGTGTGTATCCGTGCAAGACTGTGGAAAAGGTTCGAGTTTGTCAGCTGAGAAATCATACAGGCATATAAGAACTTACCTTCAGTCTTCTTTATTTGTGAACTTTCAGTGTATGTTTCGATGGTTAAACCTGTAACTTTGCTAGAGTCGTAGAAATACGCCTCTTTCAATAATTTTGTTAAAGAGGCTTTGTTAAGAGAAAGGTTGTAGAGAAAAGTTCCTAAAAGTGGCAGTGCCAATAATTGTCTGAGAGGTTTTTTTCCTTTGTTAGGAAGGCTAGCAAGAGCCTGCAAGGGTTTGGGATTGATAAGAATCACGCTCTCTACGAAAGAGTTGTCGTGATTACATGCTTCAATAATAAAAGCACTAGAAGATCCCGTTCCAACAATTTGTGTAGGCTCACCGACAACATTTCTAAGGAAATCCGTAAGAAGCTGCACATACAAAAAGCTGGTGTAAGTAATAGAAGGTTTGTCTGAGCGACCACATCCTAATAAATCAAGGGTATAAACGGTGTTTGTTTTGGCGAGCTGACTTTCTAGTCTGTGCCATTCGTATCCGGAACTAAAAGGAGCTAAATCATGAAGAAGCAGGAGGGGGCGTCCTTGCCCTTTTTTTGTGTAAAATACAGAACCGAACCTCCATTCGTAAAAGAATCCCGCCTCTGTGGAGAGAAGATGATTTTTAAGGGAGAAGAAATGAATGAGGCGATTAAAAAAAAATATTACGGTGGTTATCATGCCGATGATAAATAGCCCGAGGACCAAACGGTTTTTCAGGAACAAGAAGAATCACCTACCTTTTCTTTAGTGTTGGAAGTATTGTATCAGGAAAGAGCGAACAATTCAATGTTTTTCTACGATGTTTCACGTGAAACATATTACGGAGGTAAAAAGTGGAGATATGCAAAACTATAGCCAAAATGTTTCACGTGAAACATTACGGAAGTAAAAAGAGGAGACATGCTAAATTATAGCCGAAATGTTTCACGTGAAACATAACGGAGGTAAAAAACAGGAGGCATGCTAAATTATAGTCAAAATGTTTCACGTGAAACATTTTGTGAAAAACACAGTAGAAAAGAAATTGAAAGGGTGTTATAATACATGAAGGTAGAACTCTTTCACCCTTACGGGTACAGGGAGCCTTGCATTAGAGTTCTACCGCCTGAAGGTATAAGTTTAAATTAGGTTAATGAACAGGGGAGGAATGAAGAAGCATTATGAGCAAGATAATAGCAATTGCCAATCAAAAAGGAGGAGTGGGTAAAACCACAACTGCGATTAATCTAACCGCTGCCCTTGGGGAGCTTGGGAAGAAAGTGTTAGCAGTAGATATGGACCCTCAAGGGAACTTAACGAGTGGAGTGGGGTTGAAAAAGGACGAAGTAGGGAAAAGCGTTTACGACATCTTATGTGGCAAGGTAACCATAGAAGAGTGTATACACGCAGAGGTGCTGAAGAATTTAGATGTTCTTCCAGGGAGTATCAACTTATCAGCAATCGAACTAGAATTAATTCATGAAGAAGATAGAGAGTTTATTCTGAGGAGAGAAGTAGATAAGATAAAGGATAATTATGACTATATTATTATTGACTGTCCTCCGGCACTAAGTATACTTACGATAAATGCACTGACCACAGCGAATTCGGTTTTAGTGCCCATTCAAAGCGAGTATTACGCCTTGGAAGGGTTAACTCAGCTGGTTTACACCATCGAGTTAGTCAAGGAGAGATTGAATTCAGAACTAGAGATAGAGGGAATCGTATTCACCATGTATGATGCCAGAACCAACTTGTCCTATCAAGTGGTAGAGAATGTAAAAGAAAATATTGGGTACAAGGTATATGAAGCCATCATACCGAGGAACATACGTTTGGCGGAGGCGCCAAGCCACGGACTACCCATTAGCAGTTATGATCCAAAATCAACAGGAGCAAAGAAATATAGAGAACTGGCAGAGGAAATGATAAGGGAGGGGGAGAGTTAGATGTCACAGAAAAGACCGTCCGGCCTAGGAAAAGGCCTTGACCATCTGATACCAAAGAAAATTGAGGAGCCTGAAAAAGAGGCAGTAACAAAGGAAAAAGATAAAAAAGTGCCCGTAGCAGAAGAAGAGTTTATCACACTAAAGGTAAATGACATAGAAATGAACCCTAATCAACCACGTAAATCTTTTGATGAGGATGCACTTCTTGAGCTATCAGAGTCCATTAAGCAGTTTGGAGTCATCACCCCAATTGTGGTCATCAAAAAAAAGGGGTATTATGAAATTGTGGCAGGAGAAAGGCGCTGGCGAGCAGCAAAATTAGCTGGAGAAAAAGAAATTCCTGTAAGGGTGCAGACTTACACTGACCAAGAGCAAGTGGAAGTGTCTTTAATCGAAAACCTCCAAAGGGAAGATTTGAACCCTATTGAAGAGGCAATGGCATTTAAGAGATTGTTAGAAGAATTTCGCTTAAAACAAGATGAAGTGGCGGAGCGAGTTTCCAAGAGCAGAACAGCGGTGACAAACTCCTTGCGTTTACTTAAACTCGACGCCAAAATTCAACAAATGATTATTGACGAATTAATCAGTACTGGTCATGCAAGAGCATTGCTGGCCATCGAAAATGAAGAGGTACAATATGCATTAGCCAATCAAATCTTTGATGAAAAGTTAAGCGTTAGAGAAATAGAGAAGAAGATCAAGCAGTTGAAAAATCCTAAGAAGCCTAAAAAAGCAGAAAAGAGCCTAGAAGAGGACTTAGGGGTACTCTATAGAAACCTGGAAGAAACCCTAAAAAATGTAATGGGAACAAAGGTGAAGATTAACGAAAGAACCAAAGGAAAAGGAAAAATAGAAATAGAGTATTATTCCGAAGCAGAGCTAGAGCGCATTTATGACATGATTCTTTCTGTAGACCGACACTAATAAAGTTGAGCAAAATCAAGGGAGTATAAAGCGAATGAGTATTGAAAGACTAAATGAATTAGGAATAGATCCTTTAACCATCATTATTGTGATGATTTTATTGCAATGCTTAATCATTGTATTGTTAATCGGTAGCCATGTGAAGTACTATCGAATGAGAAAGAACTACGCCAGCTTTATGCGAGGAAAAAACGGCATGAACATGGAAGAAAGTATTCTGACGAAGTTTGAGGAAATCGATAAGTATATTCATATTACCGATGAAAATGCCAAAGATATAAAAGAGATTTATCGCAGAATAGGAAAGCATTACCAGAAAGCGGGAATTGTAAAGTATGATGCATTTTTGGAGATGGGCGGGAATTTAAGCTTTGCATTAACTCTTTTGGATCAAGACGATACCGGTTTTATTATGAATGTGCTTCACAGTCGCGATGGTTGCTACACTTACATCAAAGAGATTATTAAAGGCGAAAGTTATATCGAGCTTGCAGAAGAAGAGTCAGAGTCCTTGGAAAGAGCTATTTTCCAAGAGGAATATGCCATAAAAAATCTATAGGAAAGAAAGTGGAG
>JGI20163J15578_10001138_pt1 | contig 10966 bp, 8 predicted proteins | sample TergutCu122P1_FD_15578 | JGI IMG/M metagenome (IMG submission 15578)
AAATACAGAAGTTGTTAATGTTGAACTTACATCGGTTGGTCCTTTAGGTTTTGAAATTGATGAAAATGATAATGTTATTGTAACCAACCATCAATTCAGCTTTAGTGCCACCGATAGCACAGGACGCATTGCTACAATGTGGTTTGATGGAGCAACAGAGAGATTTTTGGGCCTGCACACAAGCTTTAACGACATTATCCCGGGTTGGAGATATGAACAACGAATTCGCAATATCTATGATGAGGACGGAAACGTTCACGGAGCGGAAACAGTAGAAGGTGAAACAGTAACTGTAAGGGGACGCGGGTAAAATCGCAAAAGTTTGACTTCCCAAATTTACATTGTGCCGCCGCAAACACGCGGCGGCGTAATTTAAATAATGAAGAATTAGTGAAGATTTCATGAGTTTTCATGAACATTGCGGTTAACCGGTTGACACAGATGAGCAGGTTAAGTACAATTGCAGTAACACAGGAAGGGGTATTGTTGCTTTTGAAATTACTGACGACACAATAAAAAAACAATAGCTAAGACGACGTCTTTTGAAATAAATAAAAAACTCTTATGAACTTCCGGACAAAGCGAAAGCAGGGCGAAATAACCCTGCTTTTGTGCTAATCTAACTCGGACAAATCATAAGGCGTTGTTTGATAAACGTGATAATTTAGCCAGTTTGAAAACAGCAAGTTAGCATGTGCGCGCCATGTGTTTTTGGGAGTATTTTGCGGATTGTTTTCTTCAAAGTAATTATATGGAATGTCAGGATTTTCATTTTTCCCTAGGTCGCGAAAATATTCGCCTGCCAAAGTGTCGGCATCGTATTCCATATGCCCGCATACAAACACTTGCCTACCGCCACGTGCAACTATTATGTGTGCGCCTGCCAGATCGGACGTTGCAATTACTTCAACCTCTGAACAGCTTTGCAAATCATGCTCGGAGATAGTAGTCCATCTGGAATGCGGCGAGAGAAAAGTATCATCAAAACCTCTTAATAAGGTTTCGCGATTGTTTAATACTGTATGAGAATAAACGCCCGACAATTTGCCTGCCAGTGGGGTTTTGTTTATTCCATAATGGCGATAAAGCCCCGCTTGCGCACCCCAACAAATATGAAATGTTGATTGAACATTTGTGCGTGTCCAATCCATAATTTCGCAAAGCTCTTCCCAGTAGCCAACGTCTTCAAAATCCATTAGCTCAACAGGAGCCCCGGTTATAATAAAACCGTCGAATTTTTTGTGCTTGACTGCCGAAAAAGGCTTGTAAAAAGCAAGCAAATGTTCTTGCGGTGTATTTTGCGGAACATGGGTATCTAGTCCGATAAGTTCAATATCAACTTGAATCGGGATGTTGCCGAGCAAACGTAACAGCTGTGTTTCAGTTGCTATTTTAGTCGGCATCAGGTTTAATATTGCGATTTTTAATGGGCGTATATCTTGCGTTGTGGCGCGAGTTTCGGTCATAACAAAGATATTTTCGGCTTCTAAGCGCGCTTTTGCGGGCAGTTCGTTAGGGATGTTTATTGGCATATTTCTAATCTCCTTTTTCTTGCTTGTCTTTTTTCCGTATAACTTTGTGATTTTGCTACTTTCAAAAAATAAAAAACGCAGCACTATTTGTACCGCGTCTTGCTTTTGTTACTATTTCCATTGAAAGTGTGGGCTAATAATTACATTCGATGGGCAAGCAAACAAGACGCGATCGGCATCATCATACCGCGCATCATCATGTTTGCCATATTTGCAGTTTGTGTTAAACGAATGTGTTTGTTGTTCATAAAATTATACCGCCTTGCTGAGTATGATATCACAGTGGTTTTGGGGTTGTCAAGAAAAAATTTGACAGATTTCAAAGGCTGTTATATTATGAATACAATTTAGAATCGCTTCAACAATACTTTTGCGGTGGAGACGAGTATGATAAAAAATCGATTTGGGCGTTCCGAATGGGCAGGTGCATTTGGCGATTTGGGCGTTTTAATTCCTTTTGTTGTAGGATATATTTCAATTACGAAGATGGATCCACTAGGCATACTGATTGCCTTTGGTGTTTTTTTAATTGCAGCAGGGCTATATTATAGGACGCCGTTTCCTGTTCAACCGATGAAAATAATTGGCGGAGCGGCATTAACTCAAGCGACAATAATTACGCCGAATGCTATTTGGAGTGCAGGGCTTTTCACGGGCACTTTTTGGCTTTTGATCGGATTATCGGGAACGCTTACTTACATTTCCAAAATCGTGAGTAAACCGATAATTCGCGGCATTGTATTCGGATTAGGGATATCGTTTATGCTAAATGGATTAAATATGATGCGAACCGATATCCTGATTGCAGCGATTGCTCTTGTTGCAACATTGTTGCTGCTGGAAAACAGATATATTCCGGCTATGTTTGCGCTTTTGATTTTAGGTGTAGCGGTGACATTGATACAAAATCCGAACTTAGGGCAAGAATTACTTAGCGTAAGGCCACATTTAAGGCTTCCGGAGTTTTCGTTAATTATGCCAACATGGAATGAATTAGCGACAGGTATTTTTATTTTGGCACTGCCGCAAATACCTTTGAGTTTAGGAAATGCGGTGATTGCAGTTACAGCAGAGAATAATCGGTTATTTCCGGAGCGTCCTGTGACTGAAAAGCAGACAGCCGTTTTTCAAGGAATTATGAATATCCTTGTTCCTTTTTATGGCGGAATACCAATGTGCCATGGCGCAGGTGGCATGGCGGCTCATGTTCGTTTTGGCGCGCGCACCGGTGGCGCAGTGGTTATTTTGGGAGCGTGTCTTCTTGTTTTGGGGTTACTTTTTAGCAGTTCGGTTTTGCTTTTGTTTAGCATGATTCACCTATGCGTTCTTGGTGTGATGATGTTTTTTGCGGGTCTTGAGCTTGCAATGTCAGTGCATGATGCCGATATTGAAAGGAAAGATTTTTTTGTCTTATTAATAACGGCAGGCTTTTCACTTTGGAATGTTGCCGCGGGGCTTTTAGTTGGATTGATTGTGCAAGAAATGATAAAGCGAAATTTGTTTAAACTTTGGTAATAGTGTGGTAATATATACTAGCATGTAATTGAAACAATGGAGCTAATATGGAATCAAACATGAAATCAAATGCTGAAGCAGATGTAAAATCAACTGCTGAGACAGATGTAAAATCAACTGCCGAGACAGATGTAAAATCAACTGCTGAGACAGATGTAAAATCAACTGCCGAGACAGATGTAAAATCAACTGCCGAAACATATATAAAACAAAACACTGAATCAAATGTGACAACAAATGGAACGAGAGTCGCAAAACGCAAATCCCAAGGCTCGTTGATTACGGTGTTGTTTTTAGTACTTTTGATTATTTTGTTGGGCTTAACGCTTGTTTGGGTAACTATAGATGAAAACGCATTAATATTTTCGCGTCAAAACGATACTGCCGCGACAAACAGGGTTGCACTTCCAGAAGATTTGCCTGCAAATCAAATGGCACAAAAAATCGGAACTGCTATACGGGAATATGTAAACGACGAAAATAGAGACGAAGTCATTGCTACGATACTTGGCAAAGAAATAACTGCCATGCATTTTAACATAACTGCGAAATTGTTTGAGCTTTCAGGCTCCGAAGACCCGGAAACCGATGCGTGGAACGCAATAAAGATTCAGGCCTTTGAAAGAAATTTTGCAATTGAGCGCGGTATTTTTCCTACTGAACGGGAAATAAATCGTTTTACGCAAGAAATGAGAGAAATGGTTGAATCGACACCGGAGGGTTTAGAATTTTCACGAATACTGCTTGAAGCTGCCGGCATGACAGAAGACGAATATTGGAATAATTTCAGATTAATATACGAGAGTCCCGCACATCTTGTTTCAATAAATGTTGCTGCGTATAGAGCAGAAAACGGATGGAATGACCCAACCGCCGAAGCAATAATCAGGCAAGTTAATGAAATGATTGCTGCCGAAAATTATTAAAATGATAGTCGGCGGAAATTATTAAAACGATAGTCAACGGAAATTACTAAAATGATAGTCAACGGAAATTACTAAAACGACCAATGATGAAATGAGCGTAAAACGTGTTGGGAGAACGGTTGTAACCCGCAGAACAAAGCTTGGTTTACCATGAATTACAGCACATTTTTTGAAAAACTGACCGGCTTGCTCCAAGAGCCATTTAGCCACCGAAGTGTGAACTGCAACGAGATAAACTCGTGAGGAAAGTGGGGGGGCAAAATATCTTCACAAATACACAAAACATATGTTATACTTTAAGCTAATGAAACTTAATGGAGAAAAAAACTTGAATGTAAGGAGGAAAAAACATGTTTAAAAGGCAATCAGGTATGAGGCGTCAGACTATTGAAAAAGCTCGCGGTGGCGAAGGTGTAACAATATTTGACCATATTTTCGAAACTGACGAAATGGGAACAAACTGTCGTGTCTTAGCGAAACTTACGTTAGAGCCGGGCACGTCTATCGGATATCATACACATGAAGACGAAGAAGATATTTACTATATTTTAAGTGGAATTGCAACCGTAAACATGAATGGTGAAACACGTTTACTATACCCGGGGGAAGCGGCTTGCCTTGCGGTTGGTGGGAGTCACTCGATCGCAAATGAAGGGCAAGTGCCATTGGAGGTAATTTCTGTTATAGTGACAGTGTAAACAAGAAACAGCAAACATAAAAAATTAAAAATTAATGACAGGGAAATGTTTAAGGAGGTCTTTTGGAGCAACAATATATACTTGGATTTTGGGAAAAAGGCTCAGGGTTGAGCGGAGGTTTTCGCAGGCTTCCTAAAAGTATGAGCAGCAAAGCCGTAACGGCGGGAGTTGTTGCGGCAATATTTGGTTGTACAGGACCTGCCATCATAGTTATAAATTCAGCTCAAACAGCAGGATATAGTCCGGAACAGATTGTATCCTGGTTGTTTGGGATTTATTTTTTTGGCGGTGCAATCAGCTTATTTATGGCACCGTATTATCAAATTCCAATTGTCGGGTCGTTTTCTATTCCGGGCGCGACGCTTATGGGGGCAGCCTTGGCAGGTTACACATTTAATGAAGCGGTGTTTGGCTTTATGGGTGCAAGTTTTATTATTGCTGTACTTGCGGCGACGGGAATGATCGGGAAAATAATGCGAACCTTGCCACAGCCGATTGTAATGGGGATGATTGTCGGTGCGATGTTGCGTTTTGGGACAGGTATGGCTATTGCCGTGGTGGATGCACCGATTATTGCAGGCTCTGCGCTTCTGGCATTTTTTATAATTCCGCGTTTAATATTAAAAAAAGCATCACCGGTGCTTTGCGCTTTAGTTGTTGGAGTTATCGTTTCGATTATTATGGGCAGCTTTACCGGTGACGTCCAAGCGATGCAATACGTTCCGCCGCAACTGTTCATGCCGCACTTTAATCCTGCGGTTATTCTTGCCGTTTCTGTGCCTCTTGCGATTATTGCAATCGGTGCGGAAAATGCCCAGTCATATGGAGTCTTGAAAACTCAAGGGTACAAACCGCCTGTTAATGCCATGAATTTCATATGTGGCTTTCTTGGTTTTGTTGCGAACCTTTTTGGCGCACACAACCTAAATCTTGCGGGACCTATGACGGCAATTTGCGCATCGCCTGAAGGTGGCGAAGATATAAAAGATCGTTTTGCGGCAGCTTTTGTAAATGGATTGTCATTTTGTACTTTTGGACTCCTTGCAAGTTTTGCGTTAGCGTTTATAGGAATGGTTCCTGCGCAGCTTATTTCGATGCTTGCCGGTCTTGCAATGATAAACGTACTGCTTAATGCTATTACGGAAGCTTTCAAACATGGCAAATGCAAACAAGGAGCGTTCTTTGCGCTTTGCATCGCCGCATCAGGTATCACAGTATTTAATATAGGCGCAGCATTTTGGGCACTTCTTGTTGGAGTAACGATTTCCGTTTTATTTGAAAGAGAAGATTTCAATGCGCTGAGGGATAATAGATAAAAAATTAACGCTGAATTCGCAAGGTAAGTGCGATAAAAAATTAACATGCAAAAACGACACAAAACAGCTTGACTTTGTGTTGCTTCTATCTTATAATTGCACTCGGAGCAAATGACAGGGGCCATTAGCTCAGTTGGTCAGAGCGTCCGGCTCATAACCGGCAGGTCCGGGGTTCAAGTCCCTGATGGCCCACCAGAAAATAAATGCCGCACACACACGTGCGGTGTTATTTTTTTTTGATTGAATCAAGGGGACTTGAACCCTAAGAGGGCGCGCGCGTTAAACGAGAAAGTCCTGTGAACTTTCGAGTAGCAAGCGGTTCAAGTCTGCTGAACGAGCAGACGCAGAACGGCGGATGCGAAGCATCCGTGGTCCCTGATGGCCCACCAGAAAATAAATGCCGCACACACACGTGCGGTGTTATTTTTTTTGATTGAATCAAGGGGACTTGAACCCTAAAGGCAAGTTGTGCAAAATCACATGTAAGTTGTATAAAATCGCACGTAAGTTGTAATTGGCTTTCTTGCCGTTTTGTAGTGGGCGTGATATACTTTTCATGCATAGAACGTGAAAGGCAGCATAAACAGATTGAAGATTATCATTGAAGAACTACCAATCGGTGAGGAAGAGCAAATCATTGTAAGATGTCGGAAAATACGCCCTGAGCTTATGCGCGTGCTTAATACACTAAAAGCACAAAATGATATGCTGGTGGCGTACATTAACAGCGAAGTTTACAGAATTGATATTGCTGACATTTTCTACATTGAAGCGGTTGATAACAAGACATTTTTATATTGTGAAAATCAAATCTATGAATCAAAACACAAACTTTACGAGTTGGAAGAAGTTTTGGGGATGAGTGATTTTCTACGCGTATCAAAATCTGTTATTGTAAACTTAAATGAAATAAAGTCGCTTTTACCTGCATTGTCCGGGCGGCTTGACGCGGTCTTACGTAACGGTGAAAAAATATCTATTTCACGGCAGTATGTAAGTGAATTAAAGAAGAATTTAGGAATTTAATCAGGAGGGCAAAGTTTTGGATATGCGGGCGATTATACTGAGAATGGTGAATTCTTTTGTATTTATAGCGTGTGGCTCGTTAGTTGCAATGTATGTGTTTGGCCTGATTTTTGAACGGCAGCCGTGGATGTTTGTTGAAAATGTTTTGGCGATAGTACTTATAGCTGCTCTATGCACGTTAACTTATCTTATTTTTTACTCAAAAAAAGAACTGGATCGCACGAAAATATTTGTGCGTTGCATTATCCAATCGATATGTGTGTTCGGTATCGTATTAGTTGTCGGAATTTTTATGGATTGGTTTTCATTTAGAGAACCTCTGCAGATAATTGCACTTGCCTTAATTGTTTTTGTGATGTACATCATAGCGATTACAATTGAACTGATTTCATCTAAAAAATTAGTTAACAAACTTAACCGCAAATTAGAAGAACGCGAAAAAGAAAAAATGTGACAATCTACCCTTTTTTTTACATCTTGCATTGTTTTTTTTACAACTTAACGCCATATCATTACGGGTTGCGTGAACCCCTATTGCGGTGTGTTTTTCCGTGTACTATACTACAAACGTGCATGGGCAACACTCACTAACGCAAGGCACTCAGCTGGTGAGTGGCAATTCAATTCAAATAGGGGTTGTCATAAAAAAGTTGTAGGTGATAGAATGTGTGGCAAATTTTGGGGGGCGAATGACATCTTTGTAAGTTTTCATTCGGAAAATTTGCCAACTTCATCTACAATCTGGACATTCCACATTTACAATCTAAACATTCCGCATCTACAATCTAAACATTTCTATGACATTCCGCATCGACAATCTAAACATTCCACATGCTGCAATCTATATCGCTTGGCATTTTGAAAATTCCGTGCGAATCAAACGAAATTGAGCCGATTTTCAATCCATCAGGCATGCAACTGCGTTTAAATTGCTGACTAAAAAATCTTTTGTAAAAGACAGAAAGCCACTTTCGAATTTCATCTGCAGTGTAATCTCCCTTAAACGTTTGTCTTGCGATATAAAGCAATTTTTCAGGTGAAAATCCATGTCTCACCGTATAATATATGAAAAAGTCGTTGAGAATATATGGTCCCACAAAATCTTCGGTCTTTTGAACAATTCCACCATTTGGGTCAGGCGGAAGCAACTCCGGTGAAATAGGAGTATTTAATATATCTTCAAGGGCATAACTAAGATCCGGATTGTCGTAGCTAAAGGACGGTTCGCCATGGGGCCCGTTAAGTTTGTAATCAATAATCCAACGAATTATATGCCATATGAGCGTCTTTGGCACTCCTGCGTTTACGTTGTACATAGACATATGGTCGCCATTGAAAGTACACCAACCGAGTGCAGATTCAGAAAGGTCACCGGTTCCGATTACGATTCCACTTTCTTTATTTGCTATATCCATGAGGATTTGAGTTCTTTCGCGTGCCTGAGAATTTTCATAAGTTACATCTCGATTGCCCGGATCGTGGTTGATATCTCGAAAATGCTGCAAAACAGCTTCATGTATCGGAATGTCACGTATTTCAGTGCCTAAAAGTCCCATAAGTTTAAAGGCGTTTTGATACGTTTCGTTAGTGGTTCCAAACCCCGGCATTGTTATGGTTAGTATGTCGCGAGTGTTTTTGCCCAACATTTTATGAGTAGCGGCACAAACAAGAAGTGCCAAAGTCGAATCGAGTCCGCCGGATACGCCGATTACAGTTTTTGCGGACTTTGTATGCTCGAGCCTTTTCGCGAGACCGGCACACTGCATATTAAATATTTCCTCGCACCGCTCCGCAAGTAAGAGCGGCGAATCGGGAACAAAAGGGTTTTTCGCATAAGTGCGCATAAGCGCATGTTTGCTTTTGTCAAACATCGGTAACGGAGCGAGATTAACCGTCGTAACCTCCTGCATATTTGCAAAAAGAGCCGTCGCTGTAGTTGCGTATTGAGTGCGAGTTTTTTCGTTTTTCAGCATATTAACATCGATGTCGCCGTATAAAATAGTCGTATCTCTGTTAAAGGTACTGCTTTCGGAAATGAGTTTTCCGTTTTCTGCGATTATATTTTGTCCGATGCAAACCGAATCAGCGGTAGACTCGTGTACTCCCGCAGAGGCATAAACATAACCGCATATATTTTTTTTGCTTTCATTAAGCACAAGTGTGCGTATACGATTGGTTTTGCCTACGGTGTGAGGTGTTGCAGCAGGATTTAATATTATATTTGCGCCCTTTAAAGAAAGTATCGCACCGGGAGTTACAGGAAGATTGATGTCTTCTGCCATTTCAATGCCTATGGCAACACCCGAAACAGAATCTTTAAACAGAAGATTTCCAAATGGAATTTTCGCACTTGCTTTGTCCGCAATGTTGCTGCCGGTTAAAAATCCGCTTCCGGACACGAATTGGCGAGCCTGTGCGCTCGGGATAAACATTTTAGGAGTTAAGCCTTTTAGCTCACCGCCTTGGATAAAAGCGGCACAATTTAAAAGATTGTTATCTATCTCGGCATGGAGTCCCAAGACGATCGCAAAAGGGAATCCTTTAGAAAACTCCAAAATTTGCTTCAGTCCGCTGATAGATTTTTCGTTTAAAAAATCTTGATGAAATAAATCTCCACATGAAGCACCCGTGAGGCTTAGCTCTGGAAAGACTAATATTCCGGGGCTGTATTTGTTTGCATTATAAATGCATTCAATAATTTGTTGTGTGTTGTATTCCGTATTTCCCGGCTTTAGCTTTGGCGTTGCCGTCGCAATGCGGATGAAACCAAAATTTGACATAATGCTCCTTCTTTCTTGAAATATTATATATAGTATACACAAAAATGGAGTAAAATACAACAACATCCGTGATTAGATGGTTCCGAATATCTGATATTAGATGGTTCCGAAGGGCTTGCTTCAAGAGCCATTAGCCACAAATGAAACCACAACTGGAAACGATTTTGAAATTTGTAGATGCAGTTGAAGGGCGAAATTACTGAATTAACGAGGCAGGTGAAAGGTGAAATTGCCAAAAAATGTAAAATATAACTTGACACAGTATCTCAACTAGTTATATACTAATAGTGAAACTTAACGGAGGAGAAGATGGTATTGTTTTAAGCGATACCAAGTCGTATGTAGATGAAAGAGATTCGCATTTCAGAATTAAAACCTGACACGGAAATTCAAGACTTTTTTATGGTTAAATCGATTGCCGTCAAAATCGGTGCCAACAAAAAGCAGTATCTTGATTTACAGCTTGGAGATTCCACCGGGGAAATTTCAGCAAAAAAATGGGATGTTGCAGATGAAGAATTGCCGGCTCTAAACGAAATTAAACCGCAAGATATTGTTAAAGTAAAAGGGAATGTCACTGAGTGGAACGGTTTAAAGCAGCTTCGTGTGGGGCGCATACGAAAAAGCGTTAAAGAAGATGTTATCGAGTTTTCCGATTTTATAAAATCTGCTCCTGAAAAAGGCGAAGAGATGTATAGCTTTGTTATCGGCAAGGCTAATGCGATAAAAGATGACGATTTAAAAGCGTTATGCGTTAAGTTTTTGGGGCAACATAAAGAAAAATTGCTTTATTATCCTGCGGCGCAAAAGAATCACCATGCTGAGCTTGGCGGACTTTTGTATCATATTAAAAGGATGATTATTACGGCTGAAAAAATATGCGATGTTTATACAAATTTGAACAAAGACCTCGTTGTCACCGGCGTGATTCTTCACGATATAGAAAAAATAAATGAGATAGATGCAAATGAAATGGGTATTGCGACGGGTTATTCGTTTGAAGGGCAAATGTTAGGGCATATCATGCAAGGTCTTATTTCAATAAGTAAGATGGCAGATGAACTTGAAATTCCACGAGAAAAATCAATCATGGTGCAACATATGATTTTGGCACATCACTACGAGCCCGAATTTGGAAGCCCGAAAAAGCCACTATTCCCCGAAGCGGAAATC
>JGI20163J15578_10001139_pt1 | contig 10962 bp, 10 predicted proteins | sample TergutCu122P1_FD_15578 | JGI IMG/M metagenome (IMG submission 15578)
GATTGTAACATCATCATGGTGAGACCTTGTACCGCTTCCACGTCCCTAGTTTGACGAATCACTAAATTTCCAGTACTGAATTTCTCTACGTTACTTAAGGAAAAAGTTTGTATCTTGTTAAACACTCGCTCTCGCAGATCTGCTCCTACTCCGTTGGCAACATGAGCTGCTGTAAGGGTATTAAGCACACCTGCCGTCAGTCCAATGACTGCGATGATAATCAGCCTGACTCCAATGGCATATACTCCCCCCATGTCGTCCATAATAATAGAGTCCATTACCCTGGTCAGCAACCGAGGTTGCCACAACTGTGATCCTACCATAGTTGCTACTAGAAATATGGAGACAATGGCGAAGAATTTGTACGCTTTGATGTGGTGTATTAGTAGTTTCATATGTTTAAAACCGTCTTATCCTTTCTGTGTTAAAATGTCTTGCTTGCTCATTATAAACTCTACCATTACGGTAGAGTCAATCGTTTTTCTTTTGTATTCTTTTGTATTCTTTTTTATTTATCACTCATTTCACGTCACTCTATTGTATCAGACTAAACAATAAGATCTACTCGTCTCAGAGTAACAGAAACCATTACCAGAACAGCACGATGGATTCCCTTAGTCATCTCACAATCAAGTATATCATGTGAAAGTAAGATGGGATAGTGACAGATGTCACTAAATCTTTAATTCAAACTCCAAGGTTCCCTGCTCTACACCATTGATAATAAGTGTTATGGCATGGACGCCTGGATAATGTTTCCTTGTGCTTAAATCTGCAAATGAATGTTTCCGCGTATAAGTCTTTTTCTCATTTGCTTTTAGGGAAACCTCTGACAGCTTGAAAATTTTTCTGCTTTTTTTACCCGTGGACTTCACATAATCAATGGCATACTCAAGCCTTACTTTCATCCTTTCCGTTGTAGAAATATTAAATGAAAAATGGATATGGTCACCGATGGAAACGGATTTTGATCCTAAAGCGAGGTCATAAACTTCTATGCCCTTGGTGTTATCAAACCCAAAAAGAGCCAGTATATCACCGTCGCCTTTTTTAAGAAGCGTCCTACAGCCATGCTTTAATATCCAATCCGTATGCTCGTTTTCCCCATACCAATTCAACCCTATTTTTATAACCACATCGGGACGCGTTTTGGAGATATCGTTTAGGTTATTGGCAACGCTCTTCCTAACATACTGTGATGGGTCGGCCTTCAACTGCTCCAATATTGGTAATACCAGCGTTGGATCTTTTTTGAATTTAGGAAGTGCCATCGCCCAAGGCAAAGCAGGGCGACACCCCTCGCTTGCAAGTCGTCTGATATGTTCATTTTCATGTTTTGACCAAGAGAACATCTGTGTCATCATACGTTCTTCTTGGTTCAGTATAAATGGCCTGACAGCAAACTCTGATGACCACAGGATAGTATATCTCCCCAAAGCATCTACAGACACATCCCAATCTTCATCCCCTTGCCCGTACACCTCAACAAAGTCAGGAAAGGACATTCCCAAAACAAAAAGCCCACCAGAGTAACCAGCAACCACTTTATCAAAAACAGCAAGACACTCCCTATAGTCCTCTGGCAGATACTTTCTTAAATTGATTGTCACCTGCCGCACCCTTTCTTTCAGTTCCAAACTATCCCAGGTTTCGTCAATGGTTGATTTTACAAACTCATCAACAGGAAACGGCTCATAGACCGATTGAATGACTAATCCACCCTCCCGAAGTGAATGGGTGTTAAGTATATTTTTAAGAGGCTCTCCTTTTTTGATTACAAGTGCTTCCCCCAGCGGGGCAGTGACTTTATTATCCTTTGACATATCCTTATCTCCTTTATATTAACAATGGTATACAAAAGCAAATAGCTAGAATGGTACAATACATCCACTCTAGCCATTATACAACACGTAAAGTGACAACTATGTGTCATGTTTTTTGATATTTCTTTAGTTTAACCCTGCAATTAATCCCCATAATTAATCCCTGTAATTAATCCCTATATTTTTCACTCCTCTCAGCTCTCACTCTTCTAAAGTTTATTACTACATAAAAAAACCACAATCCAAGATAAGGCACACCTATGAATGACATAGCTTCAACACTGATGTCGTTCCATCTAGTATATAGAATAATGACGATTGAAAGAACAGAGATTATCGTTACAGTAACAAACTTCGGTATGCGAAGAGATAAATAACCTAAGGATTCTTTTCCTAACTTTTTTTTGGCATAGAAATCTATGGCAACGATTACCACCGCCGAAATCAACCAATAAATCAGTATTTCTATAACAACTACCTCTCCACTAACCATTCCATCACCTCATCTATCACCAGTCCATTTTCTGTTACCTCCATCAAGGATGGCTTAGTTGCATATCCAACGCTATAAACTGTAATTACCTCTTCGCCTCAAACAAGGATCGAGACCGCTCCTGTGGAGAAACGGAGTTTCTCTCCTTACTTGCCATCAAGTAGAACAGCAGGCCTATAGCCGCCCAACCTACACAATAAGCCACCGTTAACCACCCCATGAACAGAGGATTCCAGCCAAATGGCAAGAACATAAATATCAATGCTCCCAATAGTATGCTCCCTGCCGCAAATGCAAGTACAGGCCCCCCCGGCATCTTGTAAGGACGGTGAGCATCTGGCATGGTTTTGCGCAACTTCACCAAGCAAAATGCGGTAATGCACCAAGTCGTCACAAAAGCGGCTCCTGCAAGCTCTGTAATACCATCAATCATGTTAAACCCAAGAAAAGGACCAATGATAGAGATAATCCCACAGAAGATTAACCCTGCATAAGGAGTGCCATATTTAGGATGTAATTTTGTAAAAAATGAGGGAACCATTTTTGCTCGACCCATTCCCATCAATAAATACGCCGAGGCTTTCATAAAACCATTCCACGTAGTAATCAGCCCTGTTAAAGCACCCAAAGTGAGTACTACAAACAGGGTATTGCCAATGATAGGAATATCGCCATAAACCAACTGCAATAAAAGTCCTGCTGCTGGTGTACCAAACTCACCCTCCGACCAGAACTCTATCCAAGGCATAGCCCCTCCTAGAGCAATCAGCAACACTGCATAAAATAGACAGGCTAAAGTGATGGAAAGGATTACTACTTTGCCTATTTTTTTAGGGTCTGCATTGGAATTTTCAGCCACTTGAGGGATTGTCTCAAATCCTGCAAGAAAGAAAGGAGCCAAAAGTAATATGGTCATCATACCGCCAAAAAAATTACTGTGTTGTCTACCTCGCACATTTTCGTAAATAGGCATAAGATTTTGTGGATTAAAACGCAAAAATGCCGCAATAATGGCAATGGTAGCTGCACCAATCATGAAGATAACAAATATACGTTGAAACCTTGCTGAAGCACCGCCCCCCCGCAGGTTGAGGATAAATAGAAATATGGTACAGGCCGCCCCCATGATGATATGGGAGATATGTACCCCCCAGCCCTGAAACACATACAGGTAACCTCCCTCAAACAAAATCCCTGGAAAAATCATACTGATAATCTCGGCGACCATAATTGCTTCCCAGGGCAGTATCCACACAAAACCGCCAAAGCAGGCCCAGCCTGAAATAAAAGCGATTTTTTCGCCAAAAGCTTTGTGTGCAAAAGCTGCCCCTCCACCAGCTACAGGCATCATGGGCACAAGCTCAGCATAAGCAAACCCAATAGGAGTCATGAGAAGCAATGCGACTAAATAGCCCACAGAAGCAGGTATAGGTCCACCAGTGTTGGCCATCCAGCGATTTACTGTTAACGCCCAACCAACTCCAACAATGCAGCCAAAGCCTATACAAAAAAAATCAAGCAAAGACATGGATTCTTTCTTTTTTATGTTGTTGTTATTACTCATCTTCAAAAGCCTCTCTTCTTTTAGTTCAAAATATCATAAAGCAATCCTACCACAAACCCATTAAAAGTTAAACAGGTTTTGCTAAAGATGTTGCTAAAGTTTTGTTGATACCTTATAATCAGGAGTTAGAGAATAAAGGAGCCGAGCACATAGTATGAGGTCTTAATCAAACTGAGAACGGAACAAACAAATATGGCAAACATCCTTTCGAATATTAAAATTATGCTAAAGCAACACACAGGCAACATAGCTGCTCCAATTGTCAGTACAGGCGACACCGTTAAGAAGGGGCAGCTTATTGCTGTGTCCGAAGGACTTGGAGCCAATGTCCATAGTAGCGTATATGGGAATGTTATAGAGATAAGCAATAGTGCTATCATCATAAAGCCTGATGCCAGTCAGCCCAATGAGTTTGTAAAAATAAAAGATACTACAAGCCACCTGGAAGCAATAAAAGAAGCAGGCATTGTTGGTGCCGGTGGCGCTGGCTTTCCTGCCCATGTAAAGTTTGACATCGATTTAGATGGAGGTTCCATTATTGTAAATGCTGCTGAATGTGAGCCTACCCTTTTTCACAATATACGAGTATTAGAAGAGAACCCCGAAAGTATCCTTCGCGGTTTGAAATACATAATGGGAATGACAAAGGCTGCAAGGGGCTATATTGCGATTAAACCTAAAAATAAGACTGCTCTTATCCGTATAGGAAAAGCAATAAAAGACCATGTTAAAGAAAGCGAAAATCATGCAAAAAGGATAGATAACCATGAAAACATAGAAGTTAAATACCTACCCGACCTCTATCCCGCAGGTGATGAGCGTGTTGTCCTACGAGAAGTCTTAGGAATAGTCCTTGAACCTGGTCAACTGCCTTCTGCCGTGGGTGTCATTGTTTCAAATGTAGAAACGGTTAAAAGAGTACAAGAAGCCATTGAATTTAGAAAACCTGTAATTACCAAAGACATTACTGTTGGCGGACGACTTGGGCAAACTCTTGGTAAAGATCCCCAAGTTTTTCTAGATCAACCTATTGGCGTACCTGCATCCCAGTACATCCACAAATGTAGTGGTGTGGTAATGCCTGCTGGAGAGATTGTGTTAGGCGGTCCTTTTACAGGTATAGCTGGAGATGAGCATTCTGTTTTAACCAAAACAGTCCCTGGTGTTTTTGTAGCCATGCCTTTTCCTATTGTTCAAAAAAAGTTTGGAATTTTGGCTTGCGAATGTGGCGCTACAAAAGAGCGTATCAGGGAAATTGTTGCTGGTATGAACGGTACCGTTATAAGCGAGGTTCTTTGTAAGCGTATGGTGGAAATAAATGGACGTTATCGTTGCGAAAAACCAGGGAGTTGCCCTGGACAGGCGGAGGCGGCTCTACTCCTTAAGCGTCACGGAGCCCAGGCCATCATCACCAGTGCTTGTCAGGATTGAACGAACACACTAGCCAGTGTAACCCCTAGGTTAGGGGTACCGTTATATCACAGCACCGACCACATCATGAGAGCAGCTACAAGGAAGATTTATAGAAGAACGTAAGAAAGGTAATACATACTATGGCAATCAATATTACTACAGCAAAAGAACATGGAAAAGACCCTGCTGTGGCCTGTTGCAGGTTCGAAGCAGGAGTTGTTATTTCACCAGAACAACTAGAGGATCCAGCTATCTTTCCAGACTTAGAAGAGTCTGGACTCCTTACTATACCCAGTAACTGCTTAACGATAGAGCAAGTACTAGGAGTAAAGCTAATTAAAACCATTGACGCATTAATGCCGATTACGCCAGAATACATCGACTCCTCAGAACTTAATGATAACACTCATAACCTCATTACCGATGAGCTCCCTTCAACGAATGCTATCGGTTTCGTTACATCCACAGTATCTGAACATGACCATAATATCACCATTCACATTGGCGAAGGGAAAGACATCCGTTTTTCTTTCCCCGCAAACTTGGCACCAATTATCACTGAAAGTCCCAAAAATATTCAAGGAAGTACTCCACTTTCTTTCATTTCTAAAGAACTTAAGGTGCTTAGAAGTTTAAAAAGGCATTATTTTAAAATAGACAACATCACCTACGGAGAAGAAACTAAGATACAAGGGCAAACCCTTATCCTAAGAAATGCCAAAGAACTTTCCAAAGAGGCTGTAGATTCCGAAGACTTAGTAATAGACTTAACTTTTGACATCATAACCCCTGATAAATACAACCAGTACAGCGACACCATCATGGATGTTCAACCTTTAGCCTGTAAAGAGGTTGGGCAACTGGGTTCAGGGATTACCAGGGTATTAGACGGTGTTGTTTTGATGGTAACAGGCACTGATGAAAATGGTGTTCAAATCGGCGAATTTGGCTCATCAGAAGGCATTCTAGAAGATAGCATAAAATGGGGCAGGCCAGGCGCTCCTGACAAAGGGGATATCATCATCAAAACCAATGTGGTCATCAAAGCAGGAGCGAACATGGAACGACCAGGCCCACTTGCCGCCCATAAAGCAAGCGACATCATCGCTACAGAGATTCGGAAGGCTTTAAAAGAGGCAGCAGATACTTCTTGCACCCATGAAGAAGAATTTGTTCAGTTCAGCCGCCCAGATAAACCTCGTGTCGTTATTGTAAAAGAAATCATGGGTCAAGGGGCCATGCATGACAACCTTATCTTACCTACAGAACCTGTAGGTACCACAGGTGCAAGACCGAATGTAGACCTTGGTAACCTCCCTATAGTCCTCTCTCCCATAGAAGTTCTTGACGGAGCAATACACGCCCTTACTTGTATTGGTCCTGCTTCTAAAGAATGTAGCAGACATTATTTTAGAGAGCCTCTTGTTATACAAGCTTTACAGGATGATGAGGTAGACCTTGTAGGGGTGATTTTTGTGGGCTCACCACAAGCCAACTCAGAGAAATTCTACGTTTCCAGAAGGCTCGGCATGACCATTGAAGCCATGAGAGTAGACGGTGCCATTGTTACAACAGAAGGTTTTGGCAATAATCACATTGATTTCGCTTCTCATATCGAACAAATTGGAGAACGAGGCATTAGCGTGGTTGGAGTAACCTATTCTGCCCTTCAAGGTGCTCTAGTCCTTGGTAACAAATACATGAAGCACATGATAGACGTGAATAAATCTGAAACGGGCATTGAAAATGAAATCCTAAGTTACAACACTCTTTGCCGCGAGGACGCGATTCGTGCCATGGCTATGCTTAAAACCGTAATGACGGGAGAACATGTGGAGGTTGCAGAAAAGAGTTGGACCCCTGAAGTGGTAGAAAATAATCTTCGAGCTATACATAATTGTGAAAAATAGACTTGGGCTAGATAAAGGAGAACAATGAACAAACTAACGAATTCACCTACACCTAGAAGGCTAGAAGGTATTATTGTAGAAGTGACAGGTGGTAGCGTTACCATAGATATTGCTGGACGTATGGGGCAGCTTAAAATACCATTACGGATGTTAATCTGTGATGAGCCACCTGCAGTTGGCCAAATTGTTGATTTCCTAATAAGCTACCCCAAGGTTATCACACAAAAGAACTCTCTTTCAACTTCTTCCAGTGATCTCTATTGTATAAAATAGTTATCCCACCTCCTAGAAAAGAATATAAAAGCACACTATAATATAATTGTCCAAGAAAGAAATCAAGAGAAGGAGATTAATGCCTATGAGCCTTTCATCAGTAAGAGGATTACAATCCGAGATTTATGTTCCCATTATGCCACCCCCTGTCTGGACAGATGTAAAAAAAGAGCTCCATGAAATGACAGTGGCATTGGCCACCGCTGCAGGTGTACATTTGAAGACAGAGCCACGGTTTAATTTAGCTGGCGATACTGGCTACCGTGTTATCCCTAACTCTGCCTACACAGAGGAGATGATGGTCACTCATGGTGGTTATGACAACGCTGACGTAAATAAAGATATCAACTGTATGTTCCCCATTGACAGGCTAAAAGAACTGGCAAAAGAGGGTTTTATAAAAGCAACTGCACCAAACCATTACGCATTTATGGGAGGTGGTGGTGACCAATCTGCATTCATCAATCAGACTGGGCCTGAGATTGCCAAAAAACTTCGAGACGAAAATGTAGATGCAGTGATTCTCACTGCTGGCTGAGGAACCTGTCATAGAACTGCATCGTGTGTGCAGAGAAGCATAGAAGAAATAGGTATTCCAACCATTATCATTTCCGCCCTTCCACCTGTAACTCGTCAAAACGGTTCACCACGAGCTGTAGCCCCTCTTGTACCTATGGGAGCTAACGCAGGTGCCCCAAATGATCCAGAAATGCAAAGAGCCATTTTAAAAGATACGCTTTTCCAACTAATAGAAATCAAAACAGCAGGTGAAACTGTACCATTACCTTACGAATATCATGCTACAATATAAGGGGGAACGCTCTTGAGAATTGCAAAAACAATAGAAACCATAGATACTCACACTATGGGACAACCTACAAGAATCATTAAAAGTGGTGTTATCAATATTCCTGGTGCCACAATGGCCGAAAAGAAACAATATCTTATTCATTATAAAGATGATGTACGAAAAACTCTCATGAACGAACCCCGAGGCCATAAAGACATGTTTGGTGCCATCTACACTCGCCCCTGTCATCCCGAAGCACATTTTGGAGTAATTTTCATGGACGGAGGTGGCTATCTCAACATGTGTGGCCACGGCACAATTGGTACAGTCACCGCTTCCATTGCCACAGGTGCTACTCCTGTTACAGGGGAATACACCAAGGTAAACATAGACACCCCTGCTGGTCTCATCAGGACAGTAGCCACTGTTCGAAACGATATTGTAGAAGAGGTTGCTGTATTGAATGTGCCATCCTTTTTGTACAAGCAAGATGTAGAGGTAGACATTCCTAGCCTAGGTATTATAAAGCTAGACATTGCCTTTGGTGGTAGCTTTTTTGCTCTTGTTCCTGTCACTGAAATAGGCCACTGTGTGAAACCAGAAAATGTAAACTCACTCATCAGCCTTGGTATGGAGATTATGGAAAGTGTAAACCGTCAGGTGAATATGCAACACCCTGAGCTCACACATATCAAAACTTGTGATTTGGTTAAATTCTACGGTCCACCACAAGACCCCAGTGCTAGATACAAAAGTACTGTTGTATTTGGAGAAGGTCAGGTAGACCGCTCGCCTTGCGGAACCGGCGTAAGTGCAAAGCTTGCCACTATGTATGCTAAAGGTATGCTTGACATTGGCGAAACCATTGTAAATGAAAGTATTATTGGTACTCTTTTTAAGGGCAGGATTGCCGAAACTTGCAAGGTTGGGAAATTTGATGCCATCGTACCTGAAATTACAGGCTCTGCCTTCATTACTGGCTTCAGTACTTTTGTTTTTGATCATAGGGATCCTGTAAAGGGTGGATTTGTGTTATGAACTAGAAGATGAAGATCTTTTTGATGAAGACGATATGCTCTCTTTTACATAGGCCTTTGTCCCAGTTGTGAATGGATACCTTGCCCACAAAGAAAGATGGGAACTATGAAAACGAAAAAAAATGCACTCGTTACAGCTTTCATTTTACTCGCTATAATGGCCATTGTTGTTTGGCTTTTTAAGGATAGCATTAACTTTCCTACCCTTCAAAATGAAGAATCTACCACACAAGAAAGCAATAGAGCTGAGGAAGAAGCACCTTCAACTGCTAACTTTGGAGAACGTGAACATTTTGATGGCACTCATATCACCATGGTAGGCTGGTGGTTTACGTGGAGAGTCCATGAACAAGTGGAAAGATTTAATGAGGAGAATGAGCTCTATTCTATCCAACTTATCGATTTCCAAGAGGAAGAATCTGCCCATTTCCTTGAAGACATGTTAAAAGGTGAGCTCCCCTTTGATATTTTGTATATTGGAGGTGGTGGTGATGTGGAATATCTCATAGAACAAGGTATGCTTATGGATCTATGGGCTTTTATTGACGAGGACTCTGAGATAAACAGAGAAGATTTCTTTCTAAACATCTTAGAAGCACGCCAAAGAAAAGATGGCAGTTTACCTGTTATTTCGAATGGATTTACTCTGCGAACAATGATAACCCTATCAGAAACTGTTTCTCATCTAGATTCCTGGATCTTCTCAGATTTATTGGCATTGGTTCACGATGGAGTTGAATCGGGAATGGATTATCCTATAGGGAGATGGATGCCCTCTTACTACCTCTTATTCAACATGGTTTTTAATAGCCCTCAGTTTATAGATTTGGAAGCTGCTGAAACTTCTTTAGGAAGCCCTATGTTTTACGACCTTTTAGAATTGATGGACCTTTTATCAAAAGAAGAGGCTTCTTTCCGTCCTCGTATTATATCTTTTCATCATGAGTTTTACCTTCTAAGAGAAGGGGAGATCCTTTTCAGTATGTTTCCTATTTTTGACTTTATGACTTACATTGACCTTGCCACGATTATGAAAGGGAAAGAAGTCACCTACATAGGAATGCCTAGTGAGGAGGGCGGATTTCATACTGCTCAGTTATCCTCCCTTATGGGCATTTCAGCCCGCAATGAAAATCCTGATATTGCTTGGTCTTTTATCCGCCAATTCTTGTTGCCTGAAGCAGATGTATGGGGTTTCCCTATGCGTATTGACCTTTTCCATGAACAATTAGAAGAGGCAATGAGGGAGGAATGGATTGACGTTACAGAAGATGGGGAAGAAATCGGCCTACTGTGGAGAACAGTAATTCTAGGTGAAGATCACGTTCATCTTCGTCCCTTATCCGAAGAGAGTGCTGATTCTTTTCGAAACCTTGTGGAGAGCGTAACTCAAGTCATGAGATTTGAACCTAGGATTTACGAGATCTTAATGGAAGAACTTGAACCTTTCCTTGAAGGAGACAGAGACACCTCTGAAACCGCCATGACCATGCAGAGAAGAGTACAAACGATGCTAAATGTAAGGTATCGTTGATTGGTTTTTTGCTTCTATATTTTGACAAAATCTATTGACAAATCAATGGTTAAGCCTTATGATGATAGTGTAAGAGAACAGCTTACACCGTTAATAATGCCTTAGCAGTAAGCCACCCAACATAG
>JGI20163J15578_10001140_pt1 | contig 10956 bp, 9 predicted proteins | sample TergutCu122P1_FD_15578 | JGI IMG/M metagenome (IMG submission 15578)
TTTGACGGAGTTCACAAAGGGCATCAAGAGTTAATTGCGCGTACAGTTAAATCGGCAGAAGCGGCAAATTTGAAGAGTGCTATTTTTACGTTCTCGAATCACCCGAGAAATGTGCTTTCAAATGAAAACAGTGTGAAAAACATCTTATATGCTGATGAAAAAGTGAAAATTATCGAGGGTCTTGGCATTGATTACATGTTTAATATTCCATTCGACAGTCACATACAACATCTGGATGCGTTTGATTTTATCAATAAAATTTTGCTGATTAAGTTAAGAATGCACGAGGCGTATTGCGGCTTTAATTACAAGTTTGGGCATAAGGCGTCCGGCGACATTGAAGTTCTCATGAAAGAAAGCGTTCGCAAACAATTTGGAATTCATGTGCTTGAACCGGTGAAAATTGACGGAATTGTTGTGAGTAGCTCCTTGATAAGAGAAATTGTGGAGTGTGGAGATGTTGATAAGTGCATGACGTTTATGGGTCGGCATTATGCGGTTGGTGGAGAAGTGATAGTTGGAAACAGGCTGGGAAGTACAATTGGTTTTCCGACTTTAAATATAGTTATTGACGATTCAATGGTTTCGCCGTCAAACGGTGTGTATATAACGTATTGCACGTACAACGGCAAAAAGTATCCAAGCGTGACAAATGTGGGGGTGAAACCTACTGTTGGTGAATTTCAAAAGAATATGGAAACGCATATTTTTAACTTTGGTAAAGAATTGTACGGCAAAACTATACGTGTTGAATTTATTAAAAAGATGAGAGATGAAAAGAAGTTTGATAGTATAGATGAATTAGCGAAGCAAATAACTAAAGATTGCGTTGCCGCAAAGGATTACCACAGAAATAACGTTTAAAGCCAACGATTAAACGGAACAAAAAACGCAAAAACGAAGATTGCACTTGCAAATGCACTATTGTTGTGGTATTATGAGTTGTTGTTATACTAATTCTCAGTATAGTGGAGAATTACAGAATGCCTTTTGCTCAGTTTCTCGACACTCCGACGAAATACAGGGCATAAGGCGAATTTTAAAAAGGAGAAAATAAAATGATTACCCAAGAAAAAAAAGCTGAAATTATTAAAGAGTATCAATTAAAAGAAGGTGACACAGGTTCACCGGAAGTACAAATCGCTATTTTGACATTTAGAATTAATGACCTTAATGAACATTTAAAAATTCATAAAAAGGATCACCATTCACGTAGGGGTCTTTTGAAAATGGTAGGACAAAGAAGAAACCTTTTGAACTATCTAAAAGATAACGATTTAGAAAGATACAGAAGTCTTATCGCAAGATTAGGNCTNAGAAAGTAGNGATATTGGCGGGGGNAAGAAAATCCNCGCTTTTATTATAATCGGCTTGCCATTTTCNNCCATATNGGAANCGTAACANCAAANTTCNGTCCNCACGTACTTNCGTGTACNCTCCGGGCGAAAATCTGCNGTTAGAACNCANTCTGANAGAAAATTGCTNCGCCGNAANTTAGAAAACGAAAGATTAACAGGAGGTAGTTGTTAATGAAATTTGAAAATTACAGGACATTTAGAACAGCAATGGGAGGAAGACTTCTTGAGCTGGAAATTGGAAAGCTTTGCGAAATGGCAAACGGGCAAGTAATGGTTAAGTATGGCGATACAGTTGTAAACGTCACTGCGACTGCATCAACTAAACCAAGGCCGGACATTGACTTTTTCCCATTGAGCGTAGATTACGAAGAAAGAATGTACGCCGCAGGTAAAATTCCGGGCGGATTTATAAAGAGAGAGGGAAGACCGAGCGAAAAAGCAACTCTTAGCTCAAGACTTATTGATAGACCAATAAGACCTCTTTTCCCTAAAGGATTCTACAATGATGTGCAAGTAGTTGCGACGGTAATGTGCGTAGACCCTGACTGTGCAGCAGAAATCGCAGCAATGATAGGTTCATCAGTTGCCCTTACAATTTCTGATATACCATTTGAAGGACCGACGGGCTCTGTTCTTGTCGGACTTATTGATGGCGAATTTATCGTAAATCCGACACTTGACCAAAGAGAAATCAGTGATTTGCACCTTGTTGTTTCAGGAACAAAAGATGCGATTATGATGGTTGAAGCCGGTGCAAATGAAATTTCAGAAGAAGTAATGCTTGATGCAATCATGTTTGCACATGAGGAAATCAAAAAGCTGATTGAGTTCATCGAGGAAATCGCTCTTGAAGTAGGCAAACCGAAAAAAGAAATTGAACTTTATGAAGTTGATGAAGAAATCGAAGCTGCGGTAAGAGCGTTTACGACGGAAAAAATGCGTGATGCGATTTTAACAGTTGATAAGATGGAACGTCTTGCAAATATGGATGCGGTTGAGCAAGAAGCGAAAGAACATTTTGCGGAAATTTACCCTGACAACGGAAAAGATGTTGGTTCTGTGTTATATGACATCACTAAAGAGCAAGTAAGAAACATGATTCTTGACGATGAAATCAGACCTGACAACAGAAAACGCACAGAGATTCGACCTATTTGGTGCGAAGTGGGGATTCTTCCAAGAACGCATGGAACAGGGCTTTTCACAAGAGGACAAACTCAAGCCCTTTCTGTAGCAACCCTTGCACCTGTTGGAGAATCGCAAACAATTGATGGAATTACAGAAGAAGTTGAAAAAAGATATATGCATCATTACAACTTCCCGCCTTATTCGGTTGGAGAAGCCAGACCGATGAGAGGTCCGGGAAGGCGAGAAATCGGGCACGGTGCACTTGCTGAGCGTGCGCTTATTCCGGTTCTTCCTCCCGTTGAAGATTTCCCTTATGCGATCAGAGTTGTATCGGAGACATTGTCATCAAACGGATCATCCTCTATGGCATCTACCTGCGGAAGTACGCTTGCGCTTATGGATGCAGGTGTTCCTATTACAGCACCTGTTGCGGGAATTGCGATGGGCCTAATTGAAAGACCTGAAGACGGCAAAATTGCAATACTTTCAGACATTCAAGGGATGGAAGATTTTCTTGGCGACATGGACTTCAAAGTTGCGGGAACGAAAAACGGTATAACGGCGATTCAAATGGACATCAAAGTTCACGGGCTTTCAAGACAAATTCTTGAAGATGCGCTAACGCAAGCACACGAAGGAAGAATGCACATAATGGAAAAAATGATGGAAGTAATAAGCGAGCCGAGAGCGGAACTTTCGCCTTATGCTCCAAGAATCATCTCCATGATGGTGCACGTTGACCAAATCAGAACTGTTATCGGTCCCGGCGGCAAGACAATTAACAAAATTATTGCTGAGACAGGCGTTAAAATTGATATTGACGATACAGGGCTTATTTATATCGCTGCTCCTGATATGGAAAGCGCAGAAAAAGGCGTAAGAGCGATTGAGCTTCTTGTTAAAGAAGTAGAAGTTGGTGAAATTTACGACGGAACAGTAACAAGGCTTATGCAATTTGGTGCGTTTATTGAGATACTTCCGGGTAAAGAAGGGCTTCTTCATATTTCGAAGATGGCAAAAGAAAGAGTTGAAAAAGTTGAAGATGTCATGAACGTTGGCGACGGAGTAAAAGTAAAAGTTACTGAAATTGACAGCCAAGGCAGAATTAATCTGTCTAGAAAAGAGCTGCTATAATTTTTGGCTGCAAACAGATATTAACGCGGATATCTCATCACAAGGTATCCGCGATTATTATAGTGACATTTTATACAAGGAGGATGATGATGTGAAGAAAAAATTTTGTATTCTTATGGGAAGTATGAAGCCGAGCGGAAATACCGCAGAATTAGTCAAGCCATTTACAGCAGAATTACAAGAAAAAGGATGTGATGTGGAGTATATCACATTAGTTGACAAAGACATTCATGCGTGTACAGGTTGTTATACTTGTCAACGTATCAGTGATGTTTATGGTTGTAAGCACGAAGATGATGCGCTGCAAATAATTGCTACGATGTTGGAAAGCGATTATATTATCTTGGCCACTCCAATCTATTCGTGGTATTGCACTCCGCCGATGAAAGCTATGCTGGATCGCCACTATGGATTGAATAAGTATTATGGAAAAGGTGAAAAGCGGTCGCTTTGGGAAGGCAAAAATGTTGCCATAATTGCTACGCATGGATTTGATGCTGCGCTCGCTGCCGAGCCGTTTGAAATGGGAATTCAGCGACTGTGCGAATACTCGAAGTTAAACTATTTAGGTATGTATTCGGTCAGACACGAAGGCAGTATTGCTTCTTTTCAAACAGAAAGTGCAATCAACGGAGCAAAGGAATTTGCGCGCGCATTGCTTGAGAAATAGCTTTAGACTTTATTAACTTGCTTGAGAAATAGCTTTGATTTTTATTAACGCAAGTTACCATCTATGCCGATGATATAGCTGCTAGGCGGTAGATTTTTACCGCCGTTTTCAAGTGCAATTTTTACAGAATTAAACAATCGGTTTTCTCATTATTTCGCTTCAAATCGTTCTTTTAGATTTTGATAAAAACTCGCCAAACTTTTATTGTTGGGATTATCAGGAAACAGGCAGTGCGGCATGCTGTCAGTATTTTTGTGTTTTCTGACACACGCACAGCACCTTTTATAATTTTCGCAAGTTGTCTTTGGACATGAACATTCGGTTACGTTTGGACAATTCATAATTTTGTTCTCCTTTTTCGAAAAGCTTGTATTTGGCAGACTTCATTATAATTGAAAGAAGCCCATATGTCAATTACTAGAAAATATTCAAAATGCCCGAATTCATAACCCGAATTCATAAAATATAATCCAAGTATCTTTTACTGTAAGCTCGGTTACTGTTCACACATTGTCGGATTTGTGGCTAAATGGCTCTTTCCGCAATCTGTTCGGGGTATGTCATGTTTGTTTCTACAAACATTTCGGTATTAGATGGTTCCGAAGGGCTTGCTTCAAGAGCCATTAGCCACAGTGTGAACGGTAACCAAGCTTTTGATCAAAAATAATATTCGGACTTATAATAAACGGACATTTTTAACGTGATGTGTTATAATTTGAAATATAAGCGGATGTCCGATAGAGGTAAAAATGAATTTAGAAAAAGGAACAATAATAGAACTTGAAATTATAGACATAGGCACAGACGGGCAGGGCATCGGAAAAATAGATGGCTTGACGGTTTTTGTGTCCAAAGGAAAAGAAACACCGGTATACGGAGATGTTGTGCTTGCTGAAATTGCAGAAAACAAAAAGCGTTTCATTAAAGCGAATTTGACGGAAGTAGTGAAGTATTCTGATTTGAGAAGTGAATCGCACTGCGAATATGCAAATGAGTGTGGTGGGTGTGCGCTTTCGGATATGACATATGAGGGGCAGCTTAAATTAAAAGAAAAGCAAGTGCGAGACAAATATATGAGGATTGCGGGGCTTGGCGATCCGGTGGTAAATCAGATAATTGGTATGGATGCGCCTTTTGGTTATCGAAACAAAGCACAAATTGCGGTTGGAAACAAAAACGTTGGTTTTTTTAGCCCCAAAAGCCATTCGGTTATAGATTGTAAGACATGCTACATTAATTCAAAACCTGCGGAAGTTATTGCAGATGTAGTGAGAAGTTTTATCAAAACAAATAAAATATCGGCATATGACAGGCGTTCGGGCAAAGGGCTACTTAGACATGTCATAGTTCGTACGGCATTCAAAACAGGCGAAGTGATGGTGATTTTAGTTGTGAACGGAAGAACTTTGCCAGAGCATGAAAAGCTAATTGAAATGATGGACGATGCTGTTTATGCAATTGCGGATGACAATACGGCATTGGACATTGCGAGTAAAAATGGAAATGTTGCGGTGAAAGATATAAGTGAAGATGAAAGCAGTGCAAGTGATGAAAGTGCAGAAGCAGATGGCGGAAGATACTCGCTTGAGAGCGTTGTTTTAAATATTAATACGGAACAAACATCGCAAGTGCTTGGAGAAAAAAATATAATTCTTGCAGGAAAACCGACAATTCTTGATGTGGCAGGAAGTTTTGAATTTGAAACAGCAGAAAATTTTGAATTTAAAACAGCAGGAGAACTTGAGTTTGAAATTTCACCCCTTGCCTTTTATCAGGTTAACGCAATTCAGATGGAAAAGCTATATGACAAGGTTTTGGAGTATGCGGATTTAAAAGGACATGAAACGGTACTTGATATATATTGCGGAATAGGCACAATCGGTCTGTGGTGCGCAAAGAGCGCAAACAAGGTTTTGGGCATAGAGATTAACAAAGATGCAGTATTAAATGCAAACAGAAATGCCGTCATAAACGGCATTGTAAATGCTCAGTATATTTGCGGAAAAGCTGAAGAGGAATTGCCAAAACTGATAAACCTTGAAATGAACGGCAAATGGAGCAATTTTTTCGGTACTGAATTTAATGCAGATGTAGTTATTTTAGACCCACCGAGGGCAGGCTGTAAGCCGGAGCTTCTTAACGCAATTGCAAAAACAAATGCAAAGCGAATCGTTTATGTTTCTTGCGATATTGCCACTCAAGCGAGAGATATTAAAATTCTCAAAGAACTTGGGTATGAATTTGTAGAAGCGACGCCGGTTGATATGTTCCCGTGGGGCATGAATGTTGAGTCGGTTGCGCTTTTGTGTAAATGTTAAATTTAAACGGACGGCTCAGCCCTCAGCTTCTGCAAGCGGAGTTTTCGACTGAATCGGCTTAGTGGGAGTGCAATCTGGGGCGGAGCAAATTTTTAGTTGTAACAAATTAGCGTATTGATGGTTTGGAGGAGGACAAATGTTAGGTAAAATTGCCAGAGGATATTTCAATGTGAGTATGTTTATTTTCATATGTGGTATTCTATTAATGGGAGTTGGATTTTTTAGTACTCATGAAGAACTTACAACGGTGAATAGTGTTTCCCAAGTACGAAACAATTTGGGCGAACGAGTACAAATCTCCACAACATATGCCAGGTATGCAGACATTAATGTAAATTACTCTTTTTGTACGAGCAGAGCCGCAGAAGCGGGTCGGCTAAGATTTCTTTCACGTGGTGGTTTAGGCCGTGAGTCGTTATATTTTCTTGAGTTTAGAGATGGCATAGTAATGATGAGAGGTGGTCATAAATTTAATGAAAGTTTCATCGACACTCATGAATATATAAGTGGTAGAGTATTAGAAATACTCGAAGATGACGTTTCTCGCAAACTACTTTTTCGTTATGCAGAAAATCTTGAGTATACTCTTGGGAAAGAAATAGGTCTTTATGTGAGACCTTTTAGTAATAGAATAATGGTTCAAGAAGTAGGAGCCAGAGGAAGCATTAAGGAGATTCACCCATATTCAGTTATGATTTCATTTAGAGTGAGCGATGATGAAGAAAGTGCGGCTGACTTCTTCTACATGGGTTTTACTTTTACCATGTTAGGTGCAATACTATTAACTTTTTACGGAATCGTGCGGATAATCACCAAAACAACATCTAAAAAACGCGAAAGAATGATGGACGAAAATCAAGTTTTTTAGACTCTAAGGTAATTTCTGTAGCGGAATCAAAAAAATTCAATGTTAGTAGTTTTACCGAGTACAGATGAAAAAGTGCCCGATACTGCAATTAGTGTCGGGCGTTATCTCTTTTTGAGCAAAAAACTTTGCGAATTTTGCTGTACAATTTTAAAGCGACGGTAAAAGCGACGAAAGTGAAAAGTGTGTTTTTATCGTATAGCGAAATATTTTTATCGAAAAACAATAAAAATATGTTGACAAACGAAATTCGGCGTCGTATACTACATATAACATAAAAAAGATGTCTCCCGCATCTGCAGGCGGTGAGTTCCTCTTTTTCACTTTGGCAGTGAGTATATCTCCCGCCAAAGCCGTTGTAATGACTCATATGAATCGCGGATACAATTTGATTCGCAAAAGGGGTATTGTTATGATAAGGTTTTTCAAATGGTTTGTTGTGTTTGGAGCTTTGGGGTGTATCGCAATGTTTTTCTTTTACACCTTAATCATTATTACAATGTATAACTTTCACTTATTACTTTTAGTGATGGTTATGGGAGTAGCAATGATTTTGGCAGTTGTGTTTGCGATTATTGAAAAGCTGGATGCAAATATTCACAAGTTAGAGCAGATGATCAAAGAACAAAGGTAGATAATTTGGAACACGAGGGGAATAACAATTGTTGATTTTTGGAGCAAAGTTTAAGAAAATCAGAAATATAGTGGTGATAGTGGTTTTAGCTATTGCGCTGATACATATAATTCACGCTTTGACATTAGACAGGATCATCCAGTATAAAGAAATATCTTTTTTCTCGCAAAATCTCGGGCTCGAGCTGTGTGGCTATCGAATAGCTTTCATCACAGATTCGCACTTTATTTCTGAAACTCAAAATTGGGAAGTTGTTAATGAATTAAACAACAGGGAATTGAACTTAGTTGTTCTTGGTGGCGACTTTGCGTGGGAAGTGGATGTAATGAAAAGGACGGTTGAAATTTTATCTCATATTAAATCGACAGATGGGATTTATGGTGTTGAAGGAAATCACGATAGTTTCAGGCATTTGTTTGCAGCGATGGAGTCGAACGGAATTGAACCGCTTGTTAATAGTGGCGTACACATAAGAGAAGGACTTTTCCTTGCAGGTGTTGAAGATCTTTGGAACGGAAATCCTGACATTCGCAAAGCAGTGGAAAATTCCAAGCCGGAGGATTTTGTGCTTTTAGTGGCACACAATCCCGACGTTACAATGAAGCAAGATACAAGTATGATTGACTTGACATTGAGCGGGCATACGCACGGCGGGCACATCACTTTTTTTGGCATATGGGCACCGTACTTCACAATGTCGCGTGGAATTACCGCATATGGTCAGAGGTTTCGCTCCGGTTTTGCATTGTCGAAAGACGATACGCCGGTTTTCGTAAGTCGAGGCGCAGGAGCATATCGGATTGGTGTATATTTGCCACGAGTATTTGCAAGACCACAAGTAGTTATAATTACGCTAGTTCACGAGAAAGTTGAAAATTAATTTATCAATTTGTAATCAGTTAATTCAAAAGTGATTTGCAAACGAATTTGCAAGCCATGTAAGTAAAAAAGAAGTAATTAGTAAAAACGAAGTAAGAGGAAGGAACAAAAAATATGTGGAATTCTATGAAATCTGTACAGTTATCACTAATCTGCACAAAAGTTGTTATGGTACTTCTTGTTGTATGCGCAGCTACATTACCTATGATGATGCAAACATACATTAACTATGCCTATGCAAACGCGATGGTTTCGCTGGAGTTAAGCGATCTGTATCCATTTATGGCAATTTTGTATTTGTGCTGTATTCCTGCGATGGTTGCATTAATATGCTTGCACAAGTTGCTAACCAACATAAAAAGGGAAGAAGTTTTTGTTTCGAAAAACGTGACGCTCCTTAGGATAATTTCATGGTGTTGCTTTTTAGCCGCGTTTATCGTAGTGTTTGCATTTTTGTATTATTTCGTTGTAGGGCTCATGTCGATTGTACTTGCGTTTATAGGTTTGATTTTGCGTGTTGTTAAAAATGTAATCGAAGAAGCAGTCCATATAAAAACTGAAAATGAATTTACTATTTAGGAAGGGGAAGTAAGATGGCTATTATTGTAAACTTAGACGTCATTATGGCGAAAAGAAAAGTTTCGGCCGGTGACTTGGCAGAGCGTATAGGCATAACGCCCGCAAACCTTTCTATATTAAAAAACAACAAGGCAAAAGCGATACGTTTTTCGACACTTGATGAAATATGCAAAGCGTTAAACTGCCAACCGGGAGATATTTTGGAGTTTGTTGAATCAGAGGCTGACGAATAAGTAAGCTGAGCGATATATCCATGCTTTGCAAACATCTCGTGATTTGATGGATCCGAAGCTTTTTCGCGATGGCGATAAAATATTTAATTAATAGTGAAATTAAGGAAAGGGAAAAGAGATGGGGGAAGTTTTAACTAACACGCTAAATAACCAAAATATAAATAATCAGAGTGTAAATACTATGGTGTCAAAGGGCGGAAAGAAAATAGAGAAGCCGGAAGTAGCATATAACACGGTCGATATGGTATTTGCGTTTGCAATGTTAATATGCGGATACTTGTTTTGGGATTTAATTTTGTCAAACTGGCCGTCGGTTTGGGAACGCAGGCCGTTCCAAATAAGACCGGGTGCCGGAATAACTATATTTACAATCGTGATATGCACGAGTTCGTTTATATATTTGCTCAAGTCGGGGTATAAGCAAAATGCCAAAAGCTTAGCGTGCTTGGGGTTAGTAACTTTGTCTGCGTTACAATTCACTTTGTTTGATAACTGGTTTTTGTTCAGATGGAATTTTGTATTCCTAATGGGTGTGTTTGTATATTGGATATGCTTGTCTACGGGCAGGCAAATTGATAAAGAAAAGCTCTCGTCATATATTTTAGGTGACGCTTTAAACCAAGGAATATGCACGCCGTTTTCAAACTTCGGACGATGTTTTGCCGGTGTCAAAAATAGCTTCTTTAGCAACAAAAATGAAAAAAGCATGAAAGGAATTCTTGCCGGACTTATCGGAATTTTAATTTCACTACCGCTTATGGCAATTGTAATAAGTTTGCTTATGGATGCGGATTTTGCATTTCAGTCTTTTGTATTAAACTTTGTGAACATGATTAACCTTGCGGCAATCATAAGGCATGTGTGGTTGTTTATCTTAGGAATTCCGGTTGCATTTTATTTGTACGGGTTAATTTTTGGAAATGTTAAAGGCAGAAATACTGGAACAATCACAACCGAAACGGTTGACAATCAAGCTAAGTCGGTAAAAAAAGTACCACGAATCACTATTTACAGCGTACTTGTTGTGTTTAATATCATATATCTTATATTTTTTATCGTGCAAGCAGGATATTTGTTTTCGGCGTTAGGTGGCAACTTGCCTGAAGGGTTTACCTATGCAGAATACGCACGCAGGGGATTCTTTGAACTATGCAAAGT
>JGI20163J15578_10001141_pt1 | contig 10953 bp, 9 predicted proteins | sample TergutCu122P1_FD_15578 | JGI IMG/M metagenome (IMG submission 15578)
CAGCAACAAGTATGTCGGCAGCATTGCGTACATAACGACAACCTTAAAAGCTTTTGGAACACTAAGCACCGTATCCTTTCTCGGTATAACAGAAAGCGACAAGTTTAAAAATATGATAATCCATACAAACAGCGCCGTTACTATGTGGATATCACCTCTTGTATTCCAGTCAAAACTAAAAATCAGCGCATCAAACGCGAAAATGCAAATCCAAATTCCGGCATAAACAATTCCGCAAATAAAGCCGTTAAACATCGTGCTTTTGAACATATAGGAAAAAGTCTTAGAAACGCTCTCTTTTATAGAGAAATAAATAATGCACATAAAAAGTGCCGCCAAAACCCCATAATAACCAAGTTCAAAATAAGCGCTATCTCTAAAAAGCCACATGGGTATATACGCAAGAGAACATATGACAAGCAAGCCAATATCAATGAAAACCTTCTTGATACGGATTTTTTCATGAAATTTTTCATAAAGCAATGTGCCAAATGTGCAAAGCAGAATTCCAAAAACGATAGTAAAATTGATTTCCACCAAAATATCCCTAAGGGACCGAATCGGATCAAATATAACTATAGATGAGGCTACCATAAATAATCCTATAATCAGACAAAATGTGGTATAGAATCTGTTAATTGAACCAATTGTGTTTCTTGCCAAGTCGGAAAAAATTCGCTTCATAACCCTCGCTCCTCAACATCAATTTTGTTTTCTCTACAACTAATACCCCGCAGAACCCCAAAAGGTTGCATTGCAATATAAAAAATTTTTCTCACCTACAATTGTAACACATTAAGTCAAAAAACGTAACACTTAAATCAAAATCAACTTGATAACACCCTCACAAATGAAGTATACTAGTTCTATCGTAACGAAGAATTTTACGCTAACACATACACAACCGAGGTGATATATGAAACACATCATAATCGGCACGGCGGGGCATGTTGANCANGGAAAAACAGCGCTTATAAAAGCNCTCACGGGAATAGACACAGACCGCCTNGAAGAAGAACAACGNAGAGGGGTNACAATNGAACTNGGCTTTGCNNACCTNGACCTNGAAAGCAGTTCGCATGAACCTATCGAGTTCTCAGAGCCAAACTCTTTAGACATCAATAGCGACGTAAGTTCACCTTTGAGAGTCGGTATCATTGACGTACCCGGTCATGAACGATTCATACGAAACATGCTCGCAGGAGCAGGCGGAATCGACCTTGCCATGCTCTGCGTCGCCGCTGACGAAGGAGTCATGCCGCAAACTCGTGAACATCTCGGAATACTCACGCAACTAGGCATAAAAAACGGCCTCATCGTCATAACAAAACTCGACAAAGTAGATGAAGACTGGTTGGAGCTTGTCGTTGATGACATCACAGAATTGGTCAAGGGAACATTTCTTGAGTTCAAGCGAATTATACCTGTATCAGCGCACTCAGGAGAAGCTTTACCGGAATTGAAGCAAGCTCTCAGCGCTATAGTCAAAACAATCGAAACAAAAAACACAAACATACCATTCCGCCTACCGGTTGACAGAGTCTTCCCCGCTCAAGGCTTTGGCATCGTAGTAACCGGAACACTAATCGAAGGTGCAGTGAACATCGGCGACACTGCGAAAATTCTCCCAATGGGCGAAACTGTCACGATACGCGGACTCCAAGTACACGGCAAAAGCGTAGACACAGCCTATGCCGGACAAAGAACAGCAATCAACCTCGCAGGAGCAAAACGCCTCGACGTGCAACGCGGAGATGTCATCGCCGCTTGCGGCACGCTGAATGTGGCAAATATGATAGATGTAAAGCTAAGTGTCTTGCCCGACTCACCACGCAAGATAAAATCGAACACTACTCGCAAAAGTAGTACTGCTCGACGGCAAGTCTGAGCTTAAAAGCGGCGAAAGCGGCTATGCTCGTCTTAAATTAAGAGAGCCACTCCCATGCAAGCGCGGCGACAGATTTATCATGAGATTCTACTCCCCGCTCGAAACCCTCGGCGGCGGTGTAATACTTGACTCATCGCCAAAACTCTACCGCTCATACAAATCAATACCCACGGGCGCTTTGGAACTGCGTGAAAAAGGCAACCCAAAGCAAATAGCCGACCTAGCTGCAACCGAACTCTCAAGTGCTTTCACAATCAAAGACCTGTGCCATCGCACAGACCTAGACCAAAAAAATTGCATCGCATCAGTCGAAGAACTAGAATCAGACGGACATATTTTAAAAATACAATCAGACAGCTTCATTTCTGCAAAAGTACTGGCAGAAATCGGAACCAAATGCACAGCCATACTTGAAGACTACCACAAAAAGCACCCCTTACGAGCAGGAATGGACATCGCCGAACTGCGCCAAAAAGCACTGCCTAAAACCGACACCTCTCAGGCAAACGCAATATTGCAAACACTGAAAAGTGGCGGCACAATCACCATTTCCGCAAGTATAATAGCCGTGCCAAATCACAATATCACACTAACACCGACACAAGAAAACATTCGCATCAAGCTAATAAAAACACTCGAAAAAACAGGCTACGAAACCCCATCATACGATGAACTAATCTCCTCTTTCCCTGGTAAGGAGCAAAAAGAAGCCCGGCAAGTTTTCGAAAGCATGACATCAAGCGGCGAACTAATAATGCTCACTCCACAAATATTCTGGCTCAAAGGCACATACCAAAAAGCAATGACAAAACTACAAGAACACTTCAACAAAAACGAAGAAATTACACTGGCACAGTGCCGCGACCTACTAAGCTCATCCCGAAAATACGCCCTCGCATTCCTAGAATACCTAGACAGAAACCGAATAACCCGCTTCGAGGGCGATGTAAGAAAAAAACTAAAATAAAATGGCATAATCAATAAGACAGAGGCACTTTTCCTAATTGCGATTTCCTAATTGCTGAAAATAGTGTTTGACATAGCTGATTTATTATGATATGCTACCAGTCAAATTTAATATTTGCTAAACCGTTGAAGCAGAGGTAAAAACAATAAATGCGCTTACAGAGAGTTCGGGTAGCTGGGAACCGAATAGAGATGCAGATTGTTAAATGGACTGCCGAGGGCATGGTCAAAGGCGCAAGCTGAGTATTCCGTGACGTTACGCACACGTCAGTTGCGAGGGATATGTATTGTATCCTGCAGAGAGTATGGATTCTTCCATAAATCAAGGTGGCACCGCGGATAGTTTATCATTCGTCCTTGATAGAGCAAAAATGCTTTATCAAGGATTTTTTCGTTCCATAAGATAAAGCCAACTAACATTTAGGAGGAACTATAAATGATTAGACCAACACTACAAGAAATCCACGCAATGTCAGAATCACCACAGATGTCCGAATATCACCTACTCCCCATAAGCACGGAAATGCGCTCGGACATGTACACACCCATGGAAGTCATGCGGATTCTTAAAGGAATTAGTCGCCACTGTTTCATCTTGGAGAGTGCGGAAAGTTCCAAAAACTTTGGTCGATACACCTTTTTGGGGTATGAACCAAAAATGTGCATCACTTGTAAAGACGGAATGGTGATGACAACAGATAGTAATGGCAAGCAAACCAGCGAAATTATCGACCCCATCATCCGTATTCAAAAAATCTTAGATGAGAATAAGGCACCGAAAATAGAAGAGCTTCCGCCGTTTTGCGGTGGATTAGTCGGATATTTCGCTTACGATTATGTGAAATATCCGGAACCATCATTAACGCTCAAAGCAACTGACAAGTGCTTTTTCCGAGATGTTGACCTCATGTTGTTCGATAAAGTAATTGCTTTTGACCACCATTTTCAAAAAATCATCTTGATTGTGAATATTCGCATGGATAAAGGGTGCAACATTGACGTCGAGTATGCACGAGGAAAAGCGGAACTCGATACCCTCAAGAAGTTGATTCAAAACGGCACAAGAAACCAGCCTGCCACAGCAAGGCTTCATTCCGATTTCACACCATTATTTTCAAAAAATGAATACTGCAGAATGGTGGAAAACGCAAAGACTTATATCGAAAAAGGCGAGATTCAGCAAGTCGTGCTGTCTAATCGGTACGAAGCCGACTTTGAGGGAAGTCTTTATGATATGTACAGAGTTTTGCGTGGCATGAACCCATCGCCTTATATGTTCTATTTCAGCGGTACGGACTTTGAAATAGCGGGTGCGTCACCGGAAACTTTGGTAAAACTGCAAGATGGTAAATTGCATACCTTCCCTCTTGCCGGAACACGTCCACGTGGCAAAACTGTTGAGGAAGATATCTCGCTTGAACAAGAACTGCTTGCCGATAAAAAAGAACTCTTAGAACACGATATGCTTGTGGAATTGGGAAAGGAAGATTTGAAGAAAGTCTGTAAGCCAAATAGTGTTAAAGTCGACAGATACATGGATATTCTTCGATTTTCGCATGTCATGCATATCGGCAGCGTAGTGTCCGGAGATATTCAAAAAGGCAAGACGGGACTTGACGCGATTGGCGCAGTCCTTCCGGCAGGCACACTTTCTGGTTCGCCGAAACTGCGTTCTATGGAAATCATCGACGAGTTAGAAAAGAGCAAACGCGGCATCTATGGCGGTGCAATCGGCTATCTCGACTTCGCAGGAAATATGGACACATGCATCGCAATCAGAATCGCATATAAGAAAAACGGAAAAGTCTTTATCCGTGCGGGAGCCGGGATTGTCGCAGACAGCGTTCCCGAATCGGAATACAATGAGTGTGAGAACAAGATGAAAGCAGTATTCATCGCATTAAAAGAATCAGAAGGAGGGCTTGACTGATGATAAAAGAAGCAATAATGCAACTTGCGAAAAAGCAAGATTTAACCTACGAAACCGCCGAAACTGTAATGAATGANATAATGACAGGCGAAGCNTCCCCGGTACAGATGAGCGCATATCTCACNGCTCTTAGCNTAAAAGGGGAAACCATTGACGAAATAACGGCATCGGCTTCGGGNATGCGAAAACATTGCATACGACTTTTGCATGATGTTGATGCTTTGGAAATTGTCGGCACAGGCGGCGANGGGGCAGATACNTTTAATATNTCNACAGCTGCAGCAATAATTACAGCCGCCGCAGGGATTCCTGTAGCAAAACACGGAAACCGCAGCGCATCAAGTAAATGCGGAGCGGCAGATGTGTTGGAAACGTTGGGTGTAAATATCAATATCGCACCTGAAAAAAGTGCGGAGCTTTTAAAAGATATTGGCATCTGTTTTCTGTTTGCGCAAAATTATCATATCGCAATGAAATATGTCGCTCCCATTCGCCGTGAGTTGGCTATACGAACAGTCTTTAACATTTTAGGCCCATTGACTAATCCCGCAGGTGCTAAAATGGAATTGATGGGCGTGTATGACAGCGAACTGGTTGAACCTCTAGCGCAGGTATTATGCAACTTAGGTGTTAAGAGTGCGATGGTCGTTCACGGCGAGGATGGCTTGGACGAAATATCATTATGCGCACCAACGAAGGTATGCGAAGTAAAAAACGGATGGACTCGCTCATACACCATCACGCCGGAACAGTTCGGTTTTGAAAGGTGCAATCAAGCAGATTTGCGAGGTGGCTCGCCGAATGAAAATGCAGAAATACTTAAAGCAGTAGTAAGTGGCAACGATGGTGTTGAATATAAGCACAAGCGAAATGCCGCAGTTTTTAATGCCGCCGCTGCACTATATATTTCAGGCAAATATGAGACCATAGACACATCCGTCAAAATTGCAAACGATGTAATAAAAAGCGGTGCAGGCAATCGCAAAGCTAGATGAATTTATAAGTTGTTCAAACCAATAGGAGGTGGTTTCGTTGGATATATTGCAAGAAATAGCAGAGCGCACTAAGCAGCGGGTTGCGATGCAAAAAAAGAAGCAACCGCTTGAGCAAGTTATTGATTTAGCGCAAGTGGCATATAGCAACAATTTTCCTTTTGAAGATGCGTTAAAAACAGATGACATTGCCTTTATCTGCGAAATAAAAAAGGCATCACCCTCAAAAGGAATTATTGCCGAGAACTTCCCCTATGTGCAAATTGCAAAGGAACACGAAGCGGCAGGAGCATCGGCGATTTCCGTACTAACCGAACCTTTCTATTTCAAAGGGCATGACGCACATTTGCAGGGAATTGCCAATGAAGTATCTATTCCGTTATTGCGCAAAGATTTTACAGTTGACAGCTACATGATTTATGAGGCAAAATTATTAGGCGCAAGCGCAGTTTTGTTGATTTGCACACTCCTTGATTTTGACACTCTTGCGAAGTATATAGATATTGCCCACAGTATCGGGCTTTCTGCTCTTGTAGAAACGCATAGCGAAGAAGAAGTTGACATGGCGCTAAAAGCAGGTGCAAAAATAATTGGTGTTAACAACAGAAAATTGAAGACTTTTGAAGTTGATATGACATTAAGTGAGCGGCTTATTAAGCTTGTGCCGCCAAATATTATTTTTGTTTCAGAAAGTGGCATTAAAACACCAAATGATGTAGCGAAATTGCGTGATATAGGTGCAAATGCAGTTTTGATTGGTGAAACTATCATGCGAAGCAACGACAAATATAATGAAATACTACGTTTGCGAGGTAATGCACATGGTCAAAGTTAAAATTTGCGGACTAACACGCCAATGCGATATTGAAACCGTAAATATCGAAAAACCCGATTATATAGGATTCGTGTTCGCAAGCAGCCGTCGCAGGGTTACACCCGAGCAAGCGACGAAGCTCAGAAGCAAACTGGCAAACGGAATAATTCCGGTCGGGGTATTTGTTGACGAAGCGATTGAAAATATTTTGCCGTTACTGCAAAACGATGTTATCGAAATGGTTCAACTTCATGGCACGGAGAGCGAAGAATATATTGTTAAGCTAAAGGAATTGACAACTGTGCCAATTATCAAAGCCATATCAGTTAAGCATGCCGGGGATGTGCAAAAATGGACATCAACTGCTGCTGATTACCTCTTGCTTGACAATAAGGGCGGCGGCACCGGGCAGGTATTTGATTGGAGTTTAATCGGCAAAGTTTCAAAGCCCTATTTTTTAGCAGGCGGTCTTGACGTTACTAACATTGTTGATGCTATAAGTCAAACAACGCCTTCTGTTGTGGATGTTAGTAGTGGAGTGGAAACAAATGGGTATAAAGATCCGGTGAAAATAAAAGAATTTATTTGGAGGGTTAGACATGGGTAATAAAAAAGGAAGATTCGGCAATTTTGGCGGTCAGTATATTCCCGAAACATTGATGAACGCCATACAGGAGCTCGAAAAGCAATATCTCTTTTATAAAGGCGACCCGGTGTTCCAAAAAGAGTTCGTAAATTTGTTGAAAAACTATGCAGGAAGACCGTCGCTTTTGTATTTTGCCGAAAAAATGACCGCNGANNTNGGNGGNGCNAAAATCTANNTNAANCGNGAAGANNTNAANCACACAGGNTCNCATAAAATCAACAACGTGCTGGGGCAAGCCCTGCTTGCAAAAAAGATGGGCAAAACTCGCATAATCGCCGAAACAGGCGCAGGACAGCATGGCGTGGCGACTGCAACAGCCGCTACACTCATGAGTATGGATTGTGAAATTTTTATGGGCAAAGAAGATACCGAAAGACAAGCCCTTAACGTATATAGAATGGAGCTTCTCGGTGCGAAAGTCAACACAGTAACAAGCGGTACAATGACTTTGAAGGATGCCGTAAATGAAACAATGCGAGAATGGGTTTCAAGGATAGACGATACTCATTATATTCTTGGTTCAATAGTTGGTCCACATCCATTTCCTGTGATGGTTCGTGATTTTCAAAAAATAATCGGCGAAGAAATTAAAGAACAAATTTTACAGGCAGAAAGTAAACTTCCCGATGCTGTAATTGCCTGTGTGGGTGGCGGCAGCAATGCAATCGGTGCATTCTATGAGTTTATTAAAGATGATACCGTGCAGCTTATTGGCTGTGAAGCCGCCGGACTTGGCGTTGATAACCCAAAGAATGCAGCTACGATTGCTAACGGCAAAGTTGGTATTTTCCACGGAATGAAAACATATTTTTGCCAAGATGAGTACGGACAAATAGCTCCCGTACACTCCATTTCCGCAGGACTGGATTATCCGGGCATAGGGCCGGAACATGCTTATCTTTCTGATATAAAACGCGCCGTTTACGTTCCGATCACGGATGCGGAAGCCGTGGAAGCATTTGAATATCTATCGCGGATAGAAGGTGTAATCCCTGCAATAGAAAGCGCACACGCAGTAGCTTATGCGAAAAAACTTGCGCCTAAAATGAAAAAAGACCAAATTATTGTTGTAAATTTGTCAGGCAGAGGCGATAAAGATGTTGCATCAATAGCAAGATACAAGGGGGTAAATATACATGAGTAGTCGAATAGAGAACACATTTGCCAAGTTGAAAAAAAATAATGAAAAGGCGCTAATTGCGTTTATCACGGGTGGTGACCCGGATATTGAAACAACAGAAAAACTTATCTTGGCAATGGAAGAAGCAGGCGCTGACATAATCGAAATAGGCATTCCATTTTCCGACCCGGTCGCCGAAGGTCCTGTAATACAGGAAGCCGATGCTCGCGCTCTTGCAGGAGGATGTACTGTTGAGAAGCTCTTTGATATGGTAAAAAGACTTCGTGACAAAACAAACATACCGTTATTATTTATGACCTATGCCAACCCAATATACGCATATGACAAAGAACGCTTTATGAAAAAATGCTTCGATGTCGGTATTGACGGAATTATCGTCCCCGACGTGCCGTTTGAAGAAAAAGACGAGTTTGAAGACGAGTGCAATCGATACGATATAGACCTCATCTCACTAATTGCACCCACATCAGGGGAAAGATTTAAAGAAATAGCAAATGAAGCACAAGGCTTCCTATACTGCGTTTCATCTCTCGGTGTTACCGGAATGAGAAGCGACATAAACACAAATATCGATGAATTGATAACGCAGGTAAAAGATATATCATCAATCCCTTGTGCGATCGGGTTCGGAATATCTACACCTGAACAAGCGCGTGATATGGCAGAAATATCAGACGGAGTTATCGTAGGTAGCGCAATCGTTAAATTGATTGCCGAATATGGCAAAGACAGTGTGACCCCTGTAAAGGATTTCGTTAGCAGAATGAAGAAGGTTTTAGAGTGAAATATGTCATCGCCAAATTTCAGTTTTTTTGCTATAATACAACTATGACAACAAAAAAAATACTACCAAAAATTTTCATTACCCTGCTGATTCTCTCGCTTATCACAGCTTGTGCTCAAGATTTGTATGAGTACGAGTCTGATTATTATGCCATCGACCGGATAGAAGGCGATTCAGACAACCTCGAACCCATAGACGACACAGAACCCGATGAACCCTCGCCGTATGGCACACTGAATCTCAGAATTGCAGAAAGCCGCAATAGCCTACCTCTGCCATTTGCTAGTGTATTTGTAGATTTCCCAAACGAACCGCTTCTTATCACAGCAGATGAAAACGGAGAAGTGAGTATTGAAGCTTTGTATGGGAGCTATAGCATTTCTGCGTTTATGCAAAATTATCTTCCGAAAGAAGAAACTTTTGAAATTGTACAAGGAAGCGTAGTCAACGCGACAATTCATCTAATAAAGGGCAATGTTATTGAAACAGAGCTAATACCCGAGCGACTATCGCTCAACGAAATCACAGCAATCGGCATTGACGCAACCGACCTCATGATGGGGCGCACACATAATTTTGAATTATCGCAGAGCTTTCATTCTCGAACATTACGCAGGCGAACAGCATCAGCCGATTCACCGGAAATCGCTGAAACCACCCCAAACGTAACTCATATGAGATTAATTTGCAGTGTCAGTTTTCTTGATGATTTTTTTGAACTAACAGTAACTATAGAAAATATTATGGGCTCAACTTTTGAAATATTGGACTCAACTTTTACACTCAATTTACCCCAAGGGATCAGTTTGGCAGAAAATACTTCGCAATCTCCGGATGTACGAGTTGATTCACTACAAGGCAGTGAAGATATTTCTTTGTCATGGCTGCTCCGAGCCGATAATGATTTTGGAAGTAGTAACTCCGTAAGCAATAATGCAATCACACTAAATCACACCGGATTATTGATGCCATTTGAAGAACCTGTGGAATTCGACTTCACTGTTGAAACTTCATTATTTGATAATGCAGCAAGAGAACTAAGCATTATTTTCCACCCATTTGATGCCGCCTCGCCTAATGCGCCATATTATATTCCGTTCACTGTAAGAAATGACTCAGACGCTCCGTTTAATATGGTGAGATTCAATTTCGAAGGACAATCTCTATCTCGTAATCCCAATGAAGCAATAACGACACGCTCCGGTGGAAGAAGCCTTGCACTGCACAGTTTGGACGATATGCAAAATTTCGAGTTATTTCAATGTGGCGACAGCATATTGGTACACACCTTGAAACCCGGTGATGAGTTCGCCGGAACTTATAAGACGTTCTTTAATGATTCTGCCAACCCCTCCCGAGAGTACTTTGCTCTCAGAGATTATCAGATCCAAGCACTCAGCGGCAACACTGATTCGATTGTGATATCTATTGATGCCACAATCATTGAAATATCAGTTCCTGCATCAGGTATAATGAGAATGATAGAGGATTTTATCATCCGCCATGAAACGCAAAATCTCGTGAACACGAACGCCGTCTTTTCCACAAACGAGCATGGTAGATTCTTAAACCTTCGTGGTGAGCGTATATCAAGAAATCATTTTAACCATAATAGAGCACTGGATTTCAGCAGATGTTCGAGTGCATGCCGAGAGTTCTGTGTGCCATCGGTTTGTCAGCCAAAACCGGGATTCTCAAGTGAAGGTTTTATCATCAATCAAACAATCGGCGTTCCGGGCGAAGCAATGATGGGTAGCCCAATGCTCGGCAGCAACGCATGCGGATGGGTTGC
>JGI20163J15578_10001142_pt1 | contig 10951 bp, 7 predicted proteins | sample TergutCu122P1_FD_15578 | JGI IMG/M metagenome (IMG submission 15578)
CAAACATGGCAGGGAAATCTACCTACATGCGTCAAGTGGCGTTAATCTCTTTGTTGGCTCAAATCGGCTCTTTTGTACCAGCCAGTAGTGCCAATCTGACCATTTCTGACCGTATCTTCACCAGAGTTGGAGCGTCCGATGATCTAGGTTCTGGGCAGAGTACTTTTATGGTGGAGATGACGGAAGTGGCCAATATTCTTCGGAATGCTACCAAAAGGAGTCTTCTGATCTTAGACGAAATCGGACGAGGAACCAGTACTTTTGATGGTTTGTCCATTGCCTGGGCAGTGATTGAGTACATTAGTGACAGCAAATTACTGGGGGCGAAAACCTTATTTGCCACTCATTATCATGAATTGACTGAGTTAGAAGGTAAGATTGAGCATGTCAATAATTATTGTATTGCGGTTAAGGAACAAGGGGACGACATAGTATTCCTTAGAAAGATCGTCAAAGGTGGCGCAGATAAAAGTTATGGGATTCAGGTGGCCAAATTGGCTGGAGTACCACAACTGGTCATTGATCGAGCCAAGGAAATCGTAGAAGAGTTGGTGGATGAAGACATTAGTCAAAAGATAAGCAATTTAAATGCCAAGGAGTTAAGTAACAAGAAGAAAAGTAAAACTTCTAAGTTAGACCAGGTGGATTTGGCTCAGATGTCCTTGTTTGATACGGTGAAAGATGATGATGTAATTGAAGAGTTGAAGAATATAGATGTGAGCAATCTGACTCCTATGGATGCATTAAATGTGATTTATAAGTTACAGAATAAGTTGAAGAATCGGTGGTAGGATTCGCTTTATTTTATGAAGGAGTTGTAAGAGAATTATGTCTACAATCCAATTACTTGACCAAATTACAATTGATAAGATAGCTGCAGGTGAGGTTATCGAGCGGCCTGTTTCTGTTGTTAAAGAGTTGGTAGAGAATTCTATTGATGCAGGTGCTACTTCTATCACTGTGGAGATTGAAAATGGGGGTATTTCTCTGATTCGAATTGCTGACAACGGTAAGGGTATTCCTAGAGAGGAAGTACCTAAAGCTTTTTTGCGTCATTCTACTAGTAAGATCAGAAAGGTGGAAGACTTGCATGTGATCAATACTTTAGGTTTTAGAGGAGAGGCTCTCTCCAGTGTGGCTGCTGTTGCAAAAGTTGAGCTGATTACCAAGACAAAAGAGGAAGATTCGGGTACAAAATACCAAATTGAAGGGGGAAAAGAGATTGCTGTCTTTGATATTGGTGCTCCTGAGGGTTCGACCTTTATTATTCGTCAACTGTTTTACAATATTCCAGCTAGGAAGAATTTCTTGAAAACTCCTATTACGGAAGCTGGCCATGTTCAAGAATTGCTTATTCGATTGGCATTGTCCCATCCTGAGATTTCATTTACCTTTATCAACAACAATCAAGAAAAGTTACGGACATACGGCAATGGGAATTTGAAAGATGTAATCTATGCCCTCTATGGACGTGAAATCACCAAGCATTTATTACCTGTTAATTATGAGAAAGAGGGATTAAAAATAACAGGATTCATTGGAACACCTGAAATTAACCGTGGGAATCGTAATTATGAAACCTTTTTTGTCAATGGACGTTATATTAAAAGTTCTATGATTTCCAAAAGTATCGAAGATGCCTATAAAAGTTATGTGATGCAACATAAGTTTCCATTTGTGGTGTTAAACTTTAACCTAGATGGTAGTAAAGTAGACATCAATGTCCACCCCACAAAGATGGAACTACGATTCCAAAATCAAAATGAGATCTTCCTGAACATTTACGAATGTGTCCATCAAACCTTATTGGAACCGGAGTTGATTCCAAGAATTACTTTAGACGATAAAGATAATAGCACAAATATCAATGAATCTTCCCTAGAATCTAGTACATCTTCCTCTTTTGAGGGTGAAAATAATCAAGGTAGCCCCTTTTTGCTACGTCCTAGAAGTGGGGGAGCAACTCATCTTCCTACAAAAAAAACTGATGATTTGGCCTCATCAAAAACAGAGTTGTTACGAGAGGATAAAGCAGAGTACGGTAAAATGATTTCTGATTTGGCCTCTAAAAAAGCTGAAGAGTATTTCTTAGAGAAGATGCGAGCTAGAGTTCATGAATACCATGGAGTGAATCATACAAATCATTTGGATAATACAGAATATCTTCCCTCTACGTCTACAAACAATATTGTTAATACTTTATTCGATGAATTCCATTCTCAGGACTTAATGGCTAAGGAGCAGCTAAATCTCTTTGAATCAGAATCTTTAGAGGATAGAATCAAACCTATATATCAGATTATTGGTCAAGTATTTAACACTTATTGGTTAGTCTCTTTCAATGACAGCTTGTACATCATCGACCAACATGCTGCCCACGAAAGGGTGTTGTACGAAAAGGTGTTGGAGGATATCAGAACAAGAGAACACACCTCTCAGCAAATCGCTCCACCTTTAGTATTAAACTTGACGATGTTGGAATCGAATCTTCTAAAAGAATATATGGACAGCTTTACTAGAATTGGCTTTGAAATAGAAGAGTTTGGAGGGGATTCTTATACTGTAAGGGCTGTTCCAGCTAACTTGTTCTCCATTGCGGAAAAAGAGTTGTTCATTGAGTTACTGGATACCCTATCTACGGATATTACTGGAAAGATGACCACAGATAAAATAGATCATAAGATTGCAAGTCTAGCTTGTAAAGGGGCAGTAAAAGGAAGGCAGCAATTAAGCAAAGAAGAGGTCAACCAGTTGATAGAAGACTTGCTTACTTTAGACAACCCTTACTTCTGTCCACATGGCAGACCTACCATTGTTGCATTTACTAAGAAAGAGTTGGAGAAAAAATTCAAGCGAATTGTATAAGATAAGTAATCCCTCTCCATTCTTAATACTGCTTCATTGGGATAAAAGCTAACTGAGTTAAACCAATTGAAGCTCTAAGCAGGAGAAAATGATGAAGCCACCTTTAATCATCCTCACCGGCTCTACAGCGGTAGGCAAAACCACAACTTCTATTGAGCTAGCCAAAAGAATCGGCGGAGAGATTATCTCTGCGGATTCTATGCAGGTATACAAACACATGAACATTGGTTCTGCAAAGATTAAACCCTCAGAAATGGCAGGAATTCCTCATTACCTTATTGATGTTCTGGATCCACGAGAAGAGTTTAACGTGGTGAGGTTTAAGGAGATGGCTCTTCAAGCTTTAGAGAAAATCTACAGCAAAGGGAAAATTCCTATTGTGGTGGGAGGAACAGGCTTCTATATTCAAGCTTTATTGTATGATATTGACTTTACTGAAAATACAGAAGATAGTGACTATCGACAAGGGTTAGAGAACGCCTTGAAAACTCATGGGAATTCTTATCTACATGACCAACTAAAGGAAGTGGATCCTGGTGCAGCACGAGAAATCCACCCTAACAACACCAAAAGAGTTATTCGTGCACTAGAATTCTATCATTCTTCAGGGCAAAGAATTTCAGAGCATAACGAAAAGGAGAGGCAAAAACAATCTCCTTACAATTTTCTTTATTTTGTATTGAATGATATTCGTACTCTTTTGTATGAACGGATTAACACAAGGGTTGATGGGATGATAGAGCATGGCTTAGTAGAAGAAGTAATCAAGCTAAAAAACATGGGCTTAACTAGAGATACGGTTTCCATGCAAGGCTTGGGATACAAGGAAATCATGGCTTATTTGGATGGGGAAATCACTCTGGAAGAAGCAGTAACCCTTCTTAAAAGAGACACCAGACATTTTGCCAAAAGACAATTGACTTGGTTCAGAAGAGAGAAGGATGTTATCTGGATTAACAAAAAAAATTATAATCATGATGAAAATTTGATTTTAAATGAGCTTTTAAAACAAACTTCAGAGTTAAATAGCAAAGGAGGTCCAAGTTATGGAGGATTATATTGAAGCGCATAATTACTGTGATAACCACAAAGCTTCTTTAGAAAATGATTGTTTATGTGGATGTTTTCATTGCTTAGAAATTTTCAACCCAAAGTTGATAAAGGATTGGATTCCAGATGAGAGCGGAACAGCAATATGTCCTTATTGTGGTATCGATTCTATAATTGGAGAAAGTAGCGGTTTTCCTATAACTAGGCCTTTTTTATCAAAGATGAATGGGTATTATTTTTAAATGTAGTAAGAGAAAGGGGATTTGTCAATAATCAATGAATTTAGAAAATATATTTCACCAACTAGGAATCTCGAAAGAGGTACTTCAATTTGGACAAAACATCGAAGAAGAATTAAAAGAGAGGTTTAATGAATTTGACAAAATCGCTGAATACAATCAGCTAAAAGTCATCAAAGCCATGCAAGACAATCGTGTCAACGAAGAATGTTTCCATTATGTCAGTGGTTATGGCTATAACGACCATGGACGAGATGTGCTGGAAGAAGTGTATGCTTCTGTGTTTCGTACAGAGGCGGCTTTGGTTCGCCCCCAAATCACCTGTGGTACTCATGCTTTAGCCTTAGCGTTGGGGGCAAACTTACGATATGGAGATGAGTTAATCTCTCCTGTAGGTAAACCTTATGATACATTAGAAGAAGTGATTGGCATACGTCCTTCTAATGGCTCATTAGCTGAGTATGGAGTAACCTATCGACAGGTAGAATTACTTGAAGATGGCTCTTTTGATTATAGTGCCATAAAAAACGCTATAACTAGCACAACAAAAATGGCAACCATTCAACGCTCCAAAGGTTATCAAACTCGCCCTAGTTTTTCAGTAGAGCAGATCGGAGAGTTGATTTCTTTTATCAAAGAGATTAATCCTGCCATCATCTGCATGGTAGATAATTGCTATGGAGAATTCGTAGAGATTCTTGAACCTAGTGATGTGGGAGCAGATCTGGTGGTGGGTTCTTTGATTAAAAACCCTGGTGGGGGATTGGCTCCCATTGGGGGTTACATTGCAGGAAGGCAAGATTTGATTGATAATTGTGCTTTTCGTCTAACTTCCCCTGGATTGGGCAAAGAAGTCGGGGCTTCCCTTGGAGTGATGCAATCCTTCTTCCAAGGTCTATTTCTTGCTCCTACAGTAGTGGCCAGTGCTTTAAAAGGTGCGGTTTTTGCTGCGAACATCTATGAGAAACTCGGCTATAAAGTTATTCCTAATGGGACAGAATCACGTCATGACATTATCCAAGCCGTTGAATTTGGCACACCAGATGGGGTCATTGCTTTTTGTCAAGGGATTCAAGGGGCTGCACCAGTGAACAGTTATGTTACTCCTGAACCTTGGGCTATGCCTGGGTATAATAGTGAAGTGATTATGGCCGCTGGAGCTTTTGTCCAAGGATCTAGCATTGAACTGAGTGCGGATGGGCCCATCAAACCTCCTTATGCTGTTTATTTCCAAGGAGGGTTGACTTGGGGACATGCTAAGTTTGGAATATTGAAGACTTTACAGAAGTTGGTGGATATCGGGCAGATTTCTAAAAAATCCATAGAAAAATAGTATCAACCTTGAGATGAACGGATAAAACAGCAAAGGAGATTATATGCCCACAAGAGAAGAACTAGAAGCAAAAACCAGTATCCTTAAAGGGATGGAAGAAAGAGAAAAGACTCGTAGGTTAAGGGAACTTAAACGAGGAGGATTTTCAGAATATGAGATTATGATTGTAACAGAACCTCCAGAGCAGTTAAAACCTTTAATCCAGGAGATGTTACCTTTACTTCCTTTCTTTGTACCTATGCGGATAAAAGATGTTTCTTGGGGCAAGACCTTCCTTCGTGATGTTCGTTATAGAGACAACAAGCATGAGAGAGCCAATGTGATGGCATTTGTTGTGGGAGCATCTCTTTCTCCTCTAGACAAGACCAGTACCATCTTTTCAGAGTTTTCACCAGAGTTGATTATTCTTCCTGATGGAAGAGTAAGTTTTACAAGATCTAGAGTCCATTATCGAGGAGGATTAAATCGAGATATTAGCGAATTTAACATTCATGTGGAAGAGCAAAGAGAGTTTATTTTACAACGTATGGAGATGGAATATAAACGTAATCCAGGGTTAAGAAAGAGCAAATTGAGCAAAGGAAAGTTATTCAATCTGTTTAGAACTAAAAGATAATGATAGCAACAGCATAATCTTTCGATAATGTAAATTTACAGACATATTGAAATAACAGATTTAAAAACTGAAATATATGAGGTATCCCATGTTAACTAAAGTAGCAATCATTGGTGGTGGAGCCGCAGGAATGATAGCCGCAATCACAGCCGCTAGACAAGGATGTAAGGTAACTATAATTGAAAAACAAAATAAATTAGGAAGGAAGATTCTATCTACGGGAAATGGGCGATGTAATTTTACCAATGAGGTGCAAGAACCTTTTTGTTATCGTTCTTCTAACCCTGATTTTCCTTTTGTTGTCTACAAAAAATTCCCTTTTGAGCAAACAATGGAGTTTTTTAAGGAATTAGGCGTCTACCCTAAGAGTAGGAAAGGATACATTTATCCTCATTCAGATCAAGCCAGCGCCGTTATAGATACCATGATGATAGAGCTAAAAAGGCTAAAAGTGGAGATCCTTCTTAATGCTTATTGTGAAAGAATTACCTTAGAAGGTGATAAAAATGTAAATAGGCCTAATCAAGTTTTAGGAAATGGAAAAGACAAAATAGATTCAAGGAGAAAATTTTCTATATTTTTAAGTACTACAGGAGATACGGGCACGAAAATCAACAAAAATCCTATTCAAGCAGATAAAGTTATCCTCACAACAGGGGGCAAAGCTGCCCCTAAACTAGGTTCTGATGGTTCTGGGTATGCTCTGGCAGAATCCTTTGGCCATCATTTGGTTCCACTATTACCCTCTTTGGTCCAATTAAAGTGCGAAGAACCTTTTTACAAACATCTTGCAGGGATTCGGATAGATGGGAGAGTATCCATTCACGTGAATGGCCAGAAGATTGCTTGTGATACAGGAGAATTACAATTAACCAATTATGGCATTTCGGGGATTCCTGTTTTTCAAGTAAGTGGTATTGTAGCCAGAGAGTTTGCTAAAGGAAATGAAGTAATAGGACGCTTAAATTTTATGCCTCATCTATCCTTAGAGGAATTGGAATTATTACTCGATCAACGAATCGCAAATAACCCTGAGAAACTTATGAGAGAATTCTTAATTGGTCTACTTCCTAAAAAGCTCTCTGAGATGATCATTCAACTTTGTGGAATTAATCCTGGAGAAAAAGTTTCCCATGTTATGACCTACGATAGCATGATGTTGAAGAGGCTTGCCATGCAAATTGCTAATTTTGAGACAAAGATTATAAAAACAAACTCTTTTGAACAAGCTCAAGTGTGTCAAGGAGGCGTGGATACAAGAGAGATTTATCCAGATACTATGGAATCTTTGCTTATTCCAGGCCTGTACTTTGCAGGTGAGATTCTAGATGTTGATGGTATTTGTGGTGGTTACAACTTGCAATGGGCATGGTCAAGTGGGGCTGTAGCAGGTTGGAGTTTAACTTGAGTAGAAAAATATAATACTGAAACGGGTACTATAAATTGAAAAAACAAAAGGACAAGAACGGCACAATCAAATATAAAATTAGTCAAATCAAATTACCCATCAATCACACCTTTATCGATTTGAAGAAGAAAGTTATTGGCCAGCTTAAAATTAAACCAAATGAGCTGGTCTCTTTAGAAGTCCTAAAAAAGTCCATTGACGCAAGAAAGAAACCAAATATATTCTTCACTTATAGTGTCGTGGTAGAACTGCCTAAAAGGCACAAGGGGACATTCAAGCAGATTGAACCATATCAAGAGGTAAAGTATCTTGAGAATTTATTGGAAAAAGGTGATAGGACTAAAAAAGAGCACGAAAATCTCCCTCCTGTAATTGTAGGAACTGGTCCTGCAGGCTTATTTTGTGGCTACCTTCTGGCTCTAGCAGGGTTAAATCCTATCTTGATAGAACGGGGTGCTGATGTGGATCAAAGAGTGGTAGACGTAGAAGAGTTCTGGAATACAGGAAAGCTTAATCTTGACTCTAACGTACAATTTGGTGAAGGGGGAGCAGGTACTTTTTCCGATGGTAAACTTAATACCCTAGTAAAGGATAAGTTTGGCAGAAATCGTTTCGTGCTGGAAACTCTTGTAGAGCATGGGGCTCCTAAGGAGATACTCTTCGAACAAAAACCCCATGTGGGAACAGACTTGCTAATTACTGTTGTTAAGAACATAAGAAAATCCATTGAAAATCTAGGTGGGAGAGTTGATTTCAACACAAAACTTGTAGATATCTTTCATTCTCAGCCAGACATTTGTTCTAATCATCAAGGCAGAACTGACTTAAACTTTGATAATCGCGCCTTTTTAACTGGCGAAACGAATACGATTCTCACCTTGGTTACAATTAACCCCACATTGTCTAATCCAGCTCCTTGCATCTTTTATACAAATCACCTTGTTTTGGCTATTGGACATAGTGCAAGAGATACTTTTGAGATGTTATATAACAAAAAGGTTGAAATCTCATCAAAATCCTTTGCTGTAGGTTTAAGAATCGAACATCCACAAGAGTTAATCAACAAGTCTCAGTATGGAGAGGGTTGGGATACACTACTTACAATCAATGATGACAGTCATGTAAAATCATCAGATTTATTACCTGCTGCTAGCTATAAGCTAGCAGAGAATCTTAGTAATGGGAGAGATGTATATTCTTTTTGTATGTGTCCTGGTGGTGTTGTGGTTAATGCTTCTTCAGAAGAAAATGCACTTACTGTAAATGGCATGAGCTATCATGCCAGAGATGGCGAAAATTCAAACAGTGCTATCGTTGTAACTGTTTCTCCTGAGGATTTTCTATCCACTCACCCTTTAAGTGGTATTGAGTTTCAAAGAAACCTAGAAAAAAAAGCCTACCTTTTAGGAGAAGGAAAAGTTCCTGTTCAGAAATTTGGGGATTTTCTTCTTGGTTGCACTCTTTCTTATAACAATTGCAATATTCCTAATAAAGAGGACAATGATCTCTCAGTCTCTTTTATTGAGACTTCAAAATGCAACAAGAAAATTTCTAATTATACTATTGAAAATCCAAGTTTTACTCCAAATATTAAAGGTCAGTGGAAATATGCCAATTTGTCGGAGTTATTTCCACCAGAGCTTAGAGATTCTTTAGGGGAAGGCATCTTAAAAATGTCTCGTAAAATATCCGATTTCGCCCATTCTAATGCTTTGTTGTCAGGAGTGGAAAGTAGAACTTCTTCTCCTGTGAGAATTCAACGAGATGAAAACTTCCAATCTAACATAGGAGGAATCTATCCTTGTGGCGAAGGAGCAGGGTATGCAGGTGGAATTACATCTGCTGCTACGGATGGTTTAAAAGTGGCCGAAGCTATTATTCACAAAATACTATAAATTCAATTCTTAACGAATTGTAAAATTTTTCTAATTTTTTTCTAATTTTTCTCAGTCACCTCCTTATGTTTGATGTATTTTATATGCAAATCTCTGCTTTTCACCAAAAATTAATTGTTTTTCTTATTTAATCATGATAAAATTGGTCAGCTTTTTGTCTAAAGATATTAAAATCTTATTAATATCCTAGCAAAACATTTTTATTATGATTCTTATTAAGATGCTAAAAAAAGGGAGTAAAATGATGAAAACTAGAACTAAGATGAGATTTACTGCTTTAACATTAGTAACACTTATGATTACATTGTTGTTGTCCAATATAACAATGGCCATTAACACAGATGACCTAAGCATAGAAACACCTGTGGAAATTACTTCTAGTCAAGAGAATATTGAGGACACTTTATTCCAAGAGTTTGCGGAACCTGAAGAAAGGTTAGAGTGGGAAGAATCTAACTACGTAGGGATTGCACCTTTTATTACGGTTCCTCCTTTTGCGGCTGTACTTTTTATGGACTATACCACTGGGATGCCTTTATTTGATCAGGTACATGTGCCTACTATAGGCGCACTACCAAACATTTCTGTTTCTATTGCAGATGTTATTCCTGAAAATTGGCAGGTGCATCACTGGTACATCAATTATTATGTATTTGAAAGGGAGCATTCCCAATATCGATATGAAACAGTACTTGAAGGTGATATACTACTTCACATTTTGCCAAATTATGAAGAAATAACCCCTGGTGCTTGGTTGATGCTTCCTACCTTCATTGTTTATTCTGGGCCTATTCCACCACTTTTAACTGGAACAGTAACTTGCGATTTGACAGGAAGACCAATACCTGGTGTAACGGTGAATCTGTATGATGAAGATGGCAATCTTATTGATAGCCAAGTCACCGATGAAAATGGTTTCTTTGATTTTGGCGAAGTACCTATTGGTGACCTTGAAGTAGGAATTGACCATAACACGATTCCTGATGGTTATGAAATCCTTCCCTGTTCTTATGAATATCGTCAAATTACTACTTCCCCAGGTGGTGTATATGAGGAGCATTTTTTCATTCGTCCTATAAGGCCTCCTACCATAACGAAATCAGCCACTCATGTGAATGGAGTGGTCTATACAGGTCAATATGTTGATGTTGGTGATGTGATTACTTATGTTTTAACGGTACATAATCCTAATTTTACTACTTTGAATGATCATTTGGTACGAGATAATCTTCCAGAGGGCATTGCTTTGGATGTGAACAGCGTAACTGTATTCTTAACCTCTACTTTAGTGGAAGATTTAAGTGAAGGGAATACAGTAGAAGTTGTACTTAACCTGCCATCAGGAAATACCACCATTACTTTTGATGCTACTGTAACGGTAGAAGCTTTTGACAACATTATTAACGTAGCTCTGATTTATGGACCTCCAGGAGAAGGGGAGTATCAGTGGTGCGAAGAGGAAGAAGAGTACGTCTATCTTCCTGGAGATCGGGAAGAGATCGATGATGATACGGAAAATATACCTGTAGAAGAACTGAAACCACC
>JGI20163J15578_10001144_pt1 | contig 10943 bp, 10 predicted proteins | sample TergutCu122P1_FD_15578 | JGI IMG/M metagenome (IMG submission 15578)
TTACGGTGCCCGCAATGACAATGGGCATGTCTCTAAAAAACGTAGCGTCCACCAGTAATCTGCCCATTCCAGGCAAGCCAAATATGCTTTCTGTGATGACAGCACCGCCAATTAATGAAGGAATCCAAAATCCCAATAAGGTAACCACTGGAATCATGGCATTTCTAAAAGCATGGCGATAGATAACCACTTTTTCTTTCACTCCTTTGGCTCTGGCTGTTCGGATATAATCAGACTTGATTACCTCTAGCATACTGGTCCGAACATAACGCATAAAGGTAGCGGTTCCTCCCAGACCTAACACAATGGTGGGTAAGGTCAGATGCCATAACCGATGGATCAACCAGGCGAAATTATTGGCCGGCCGATAGGCATGATCCGCCAGCCCAAACATGGGGAAGAGCCCTAACTCCACTGAAAATATTCGCAGCAAGATTAGGGCAAAGAAAAACACCGGCATACTTAACCCCAATAGAGAAAATACCGTCAACGTATTGTCTGCCACAGAATACTGACGGGTAGCACTTATAATTCCCGCTGGTATTCCTACCACCATGGATAGAATCAGAGCTAAGGTAGACAGGGCTAAAGTAGGCCCCACCATATCTCTAATCACCTCAAGTGCTGGGCGACGGTATTGAAAAGAGCGTCCAAAGTCCCCTTGTAGGGCCGCTCCCATCCAACTGACAAAGCGCACATGAACAGGCTCATCCAAACCAAATCGTTCGGCAATGGCCGCTCGGTCAGCCGCTCCCATCCTGGGAGCAATAAAATTTCCTGAAGCATCTCCAGGGCTCAGTTCAAATAACAAAAATGTCATGATTAATATCAATAGCAGTACCGGAATCATCTGTAGGATTCTTCTTATAATATATGCATGCATAAGCGTCCCTTCTTTCACCGTCAATCACGGTCTTTATCATCAAAATCAAAATTGGACTAGAGGTGTACTCCACATGACCAGAAATGCCGAGAACTTCTCGGCATTCCTGGGTTTATGGTTACTGTACACACTTCTAATCCAAAACCACCCTCAGGTAAAATCAGTTAATTGTTATGTTATGTGCATGATAAGTCCAATCTTCAAAGGTATTAATTACCACACCTCTAACATGATTGGCTACTGCCCAGATTTCATTCCGGTAAGCCACAATTACAGTAGGAAGTTCATAGTTCATGATTTGGGCCCACTCTGCATAAATTGCTTTACGCTCTTCTTGATCAAAGGTGGCACGTCCTTCGGCGATCAATTCTTGTGCTCTAGGATGATTGAAACCGGAAACACAAAAGCCACCCGCTTCAAAAGCGTCATAATCAAACAAGCCGCCCGATGGGTCTGGGTCAATTGCTAGAGAGAATCCCATGGCGAATACACAGAAGTCCTTCTCCCCTGGTTCCATATCAAAAGCACGTTCCCCAACGGTATTAAAGTCAGTAAGTTCGATGGTTAGATCAACCCCTAACTCTCTCCAACTGTCATAAGCAAGTTCTGCTAACAGTCCTGGCCATGGCACCTCTGTATATACCGGCCAAACCAATTCCATTCTTACTCCATTTCTTACGCGAACGCCATCGTCGCCCATCTCCCAGCCAGCTTCTTCCATTAGCTCCGCGGCTCTGTCTAGGTTAAAGTCGTAGGCATTTAATAGCCCTTCGTCATCTGGGAATGCCCAGGATGCAGGTGCCAAAGGCGCCATTCCTACGGAGCCCATAGGACCTACCGTAATCTCAATAAAAGCAGCTCGATCAAGAGCATAGATTAATGCTTGACGTACCCGAGTATCTTCTAGCTGTGGACGCAATGTATTGAATGCCATAAATTGATAGCTTAAGGTTTGAACATTCAGCACTTCTACTCCAGCAAGAGCGGTAAAGTCATTGTAAGCGTCAACCATTGTGGCCGGTTGTGCCAAGTCTGCTTGATCGGTAGCAAATGCATCTAATAAAAGTTCATTAGGAACATCTAACATGAGAATCTCATCTAACTGTGGTACTCGATCTGGATTCCAGTGATTGGTATTGGCTTCCAAACGAACCAGTTCCATAGGTCTATATTCTACGAATAAGAATCTTCCAGAACCAATGGGGTGCAATTCCATGTCTAGGAACTCATCCCACACCTCAAAGGCATACAGATGCTCAGGAACGATACCATAGGTAAAACTCCAGATGTTTACAGGGCTAGGCTCTTGGAAGGTAAAAGCGATGGTTTGATCATCAATGATCTCAATGGCTGGAAACTCATCTACTTCTCCATCCCTAAACTCATCTACGCCTAACATGTTGGCAATGGCATATCCACGAGGCCCATCATACTCTGGATGAGCAATGGTACTGAAGGTAAATGCTACATCTGCAGCAGTCACAGGAACTCCGTCACTAAAGGTAGCACGGGAGTCAATAGTAAAAGTATACGTCAAATAATCATCCGAAGTCTCCCATTCACTGGCTAGCAAAGGAATAGGATTGCCTTCTGCATCATTGGAAATTAGGGAATCAAAAATCAAACTGTTCACATAGTTATCATAAACATTACTGGCTGTGATGGGTGTGAATCTACCATCAACACCAGTGGTTACAAAACGAAGAACCCCATCGATGCCTCCCCCTGTAACAACAGGAGCTTCTTCCACCTCTCCATCATCATCTTCTACAACAACATCATCATCTGCTGGTTCCTCAGCTACTTCTGGTTGCTCTGGTGCTGGTGCTTCCTCTCCAGGACCACAAGCAGTCAGTGCAAACGCCCCAAATACTAAGGTCATTGTCAATAGTAGTGCTAAAATACGTCTCTTTTTCATTTTCTTTTTTATCCTCCACTTCGTGTTATTTTGGAACCTTTGTTCCAAGCTTTTTTGAATTTCTTTCATAATCAATATTTAAAGGGTTTTAGCACCTATATTCTATTGCTTTTGACGCCTCATCATATTTATAAATGAAAAATAAAATTCCCTATTATTATACAACACAACCTGTGGGGTTAACAAGTGTTTTTTTGTCATTTCCCCATAATTCAATATCTTTACTCATATTTTTTTGTTACTATTTTACAGCTTATCTAAAGCCTTTCTAAAGACTTTCTAAAGAAATTCACTTGTCCTTATAACAAAATCTTTCGAAGTTCTTCTCCTGTTTTCGAAGAAAGCAAACTTGGAGCAATATCCAATGGAGTTATTGCTCCTGTTCTGCCTTTTTTACACAGCCGATGAATGGCTCTGGCATAGCACACCAGCACACTGGCCGTAAATTCTGGGTTGGAATCTAATTTCACAGAATATTCCATGAGCTCTTGATTCCCCTCCATGCCAGTTTCGCCACTACGAATTACAAATCCACCATGAGGCATCCCACTATGGTCTCGCAACAATTTTTCTTCACTTACAAAAGTTACTTTCGTGTCATAATCCGCATAATAATAAGGAATGTTGATAATGGACTCTCTAATGAACTTCTTATCCACGCCCTCTGCCACCACTACATAACAATCTCTGAAATGTTTCTGGCGTGGGGTCAACTCACTTCCTTCTCCTGCCCTTGCTCGTTCCATGGCAGACTCCATGGGAATCGTATATTGAACTGCCCCTTTCACACCATCAATTCTTCGAATCACATCCGAGTGCCCCTGGCTAACCCCCTTCCCCCAGAAAGTATAAGTCTCTCCAACGGGCAAAACCACCTCTCCATACAAACGCAAAATGGAGAACAACCCTGGATCCCAACCTCCAGAGATCATCCCCTAGGGTTCCTCCTTTTTTGGCCGCTTCATCCACTGCCGCAAAATGCTGGGGGATGTTGGTATGATTGTCATAACTGTCAATAATGTTAAAGTCAGCTGCCAACTGGGGACTCTGAATCGGCAGGTCGGTAGCTGAACCGCCACACAGAATCATGACATCTATCTTCCCTTTCCACTCCAGCACACGTTCCAATGAAACCACCGGCACCTTTTCATCTACCGGCTGCACATCCTCTACTGTTCGCCTTGTGAAAATGGCGCACAACTCCATGTCCTCATTTTGCCGAATCGATAATTCCGCTCCGCGACCCAAATTTCCGTATCCTACAATTCCGATTTTGATTTTATCCATATTTCTCTCTGCCATCACAATTACCCCTCTACAATCTTCACATAAAATGTTCTACTTCTAGGCGGATCAAACTCACAAAAATAGATGCTCTGCCAAGTTCCCAACAGTAACTTTCCATTTCTTATAATTACCGTTTGATTACAACCAACTGCTGAGGATTTCAGATGAGCATCACTATTGCCTTCAAAGTGTCTAAATTCTTTGTGATGTGGGAAGACTTTGCCAAGTCCAAATATAATGTCTCGCACCACATCTGGGTCGCCATTTTCATTCACCGTAATTCCTGCTGTAGTATGAGGACAATACACTACAGCCAGACCATTCTCCACGCCACTTTCAGTGACTGCCTGCTGCACCTGAGAAGTAATGTCATAAAGATGCTCTTTACCCACAGATAATTTGTATTCGTAAATCATAATTCACCTCCTATAAAAAAGCTTATAAAAGGGGCGCATTTGGCCCCACAAATCTGATTCCAGGGTTCCCGAAGGGGTTCCTAAAAGATGATAAACATCGGCAGGAAAAAGATTAATCCCACCACTGTTAATACCAAACTAATCACTCCTAAAGTCATACCTATCCTAATCTGAATTCGCCCATTCCCCTTGGCTTTTATCTTCGCCTTTATGCCTAATCCAATGACTACCAACCCTAAAAACACCCCGATGATGGGGATGATAACACTTAATATTCCGAGAAGTAAGATTAACTTTGATTCTCTCATAAATCTCCTTTTCACACACGCTGTTCACGTCACAAAAACTTCTTGAATTGCTTCTCCTCCCATTATGACCAATTGGTCATATTTTTGCAAGAGATATTTGCAAAAAGCACTTTGAAATGAATGGGAAAAGATGTATAATGCTTATTATAACAATTTTATGATACAAGCGTCAAAAGGTCATCTAAATCATGCTTGCATGATCTTGTATGACTTTGGGACGTGCAAAACATGAAAAAGTAGCACGATTAGTGCGGATTTTGAATGTTTTGTAGGATTATGAGAGCACATAGTGCGTAATAATCCGTATCATATTGCGTCAAAATACCTTTTGACGCTTACATCATTTTATTAAGAAACTCGTCAAAACCCTCGAATCAAGTCTGCGAAGCAAAATACGTCTATTTTTAAATTCTCATTAAGGAGGAGGACGGATGGCAAAACTCATTAACATCGACGAAGCATTATTAAGATTAGGAGGCAATGAGCACATATTCAAATCACTTCTTAACAAATTCACAAACCATTCTTATTACGAAGAATTGTGTGCCAATATAGAAAATAACAATTTAACAGAAGCCAAACTCAATGCTCATACCATTAAGGGCACAGCTGGAAATTTGGGTTTGACTGCACTTTATGAGAGTGCCACNGCACTAGATAATGCCCTAAAGCAGGGAGATAATGTTCAATCTCTTTTTGAAGAGTTCCAAACCATCTATGAGGACACCTTGGCTGAAATCAAAAGCTATATCTCTTAACTTTTATGCTTTATTGGATTGACTTTATAGATATTTTTGTTAAAATAGTAAGGGGAGTGTAAGAGGAAGGAACAGGATAGACCTATACCCTTTAGAGATAAGAAAATCGAACTTATTCCGTTCCCTTATCCAAAGGTATTGAACGTCTTAATCATTTTATGGAACAAGAAAACCAAGAAAAAACAAAACCATTTGTTGACAAAACAAAAGCGTTCGTTGACAAAATAAAAACTATCTCTGACAAAGCAAAAGCATTTGTTGACAAAATAAAAGCAAGTGCTTTTTCAAACCGCGTGAAACAATCTATTGAAAAGCGGAAGAAAAGAAGCGAACTTAGAAAACGTAGAATAGAAAAAGTTGAACAAATTAAAACTAAAGGCCCTTTGGATAAAGTAATCAAATGGGTCTCTTTTGGCTTCCAAATCCTTGTAATCATTCTGGTAACCGTCATTGCTACTTTTGGAGTTCTTTTTAATCGAGGCATGAACTGGATGCATCATACATGGCCTGATCTGAACATGGAACAATTGACTTTTATGGCTCGTCATGAGCTTGGCGGAACCAGTCCTGAGATTGTTAATGCCGGTATCAGAGCCGCTGTTCCTTTATCCGCAATTGTACTTCTTGTGGTTATTGTGAGCTTGATTCTGGTCTTTAAAAAACATGTCCTTTTCACTTTGTCCTCTATCCTTTTTAGCGTGGCTGGAATTACTGTTTTCTTGATTACTACTGTAGATGCGGTGGAGCAATTAGAGATTGTGGAACATATTGAGAGACAAGCTATGGTATCCGAATTTATGGGCGAGACTTATGTAATTCCTCAGCATACACCACTAACTTTTCCAGAAGAGAAGAGAAATCTAATCTATATTTTTGTAGAATCTACAGAGGTTACTTTTACGGACTACGATAACGGAGGGGCCATGTCTTTTAATGCCATTCCAGAACTAACCCAGCTTGCCCATGACCACGAGGACTTTTCAGGAGATTCTCCTTTTATCAACGGAGCTCAGGTATTACCAGGAGGGGCTTGGACCATTGCAGGAATGTTTTCTCAAACCTCTGGATTACCATTAAACATCAATGTACCAAGGAATGCCATGTACCAACAGGATAGCTTCTTCCCAGAGATTTTAACTTTAGGAAGAATCTTAGATGAAGAAGGATACTATCAAGCACTGCTTATCGGCTCTGATGCGGTTTTTGGTGGCCGTCAACTTTTCTACTCCAATCATGGAGATTTCACCTTCTGGGATTACTATTACGCCCATGACAACGGCCTTATTCCTTATGGCCATCGGGTTTGGTGGGGCTTTGAAGATTGGCGACTCTTTGATATTGGTCGGGATAAACTTCTGGATTTGGCCGAGAAGGATGAACCTTTCCACCTGACCATGCTTACTGTAGACACCCACTTCCCTCACGGCTGGGTTTGCGAACGCTGTCCCAACTATCATGACAATCAGATGGCCAATGTATTTCGCTGTGGAAGCAGGCAAGTATATGAATTTGTCAATTGGATAAAAGAACAAGATTTCTTCGAAAACACTACGATTATTATTTCCGGTGACCACCTAACCATGGACAGGTATTTCGCTGCCCATGTCCCTTATGATTATACAAGAAGAACCTTTGTAAGTGTCATCAATGCTCCGATCACCGTAGAAGACCCTACTTTGACTAGAGAATTTTCCACCTTAGATATGTTTCCAACTACATTGGCCGCTTTAGGCGTGGAGATTTATGGCAATCGTTTGGGATTAGGAACCAACTTGTTCTCAACAGAGCCCACCCTTATTGAAACCTATGGTTTCGAGTTCCTAGCCAATGAGCTTACCATGGGAACGGACCTAATGGATACCCTCGCAGCCACCCTTGATCTCGGTACAGAATTCATAGAAACCCTTATTGTAGATATTCAAGATGATGATGAGATTGATTACGTAAGAGATAATTCAGAGTTTATCACCATATTCCCGTATGATGATGAAAGAGATATTCTGTCCATCTTAATTTCCGAGGAGATTTCAGAATATTTGCGTACCAATGATTTCATTGTGTCTGCCTGGAGCCAAGAATATCAAGCGGACATCTTATTGTTCCCGGGAGTGAGAGCCGAGGCTGGTCCTGTGTTGATCAATGTGAGAATACCACCAGGACATTTCTTTGGCAATCAGATAGAAATCGAAGTGAATAATGTGAATTCTATGGGAACTCATCGAATCATCTATCATCTGCAGATACAAAACCCTCACCTGATGTGATGGGCAAAACTGCCTTGAATTCGTTAGGTGCTCGTTGGTTTATGACAAATACATTAACCCTTAAGCGAGCTGATGCACCTAGGCTAGGGTGAGAAGAATATCCGAACTTTGGAATAATTTAACGGCTGTGGAAAATGCCCACAGCCGTTTATTCATCTTAACTATTGAGTTGTTATATAACATAATTTTTCTTGCGCTTAAATGGATGCCTATTACGAACATAAAACCATTTTGTTTTTGGTTCGGTCAGATTAACCTTATAAAGGTGAAAAACTTGCACTCCTACGCCAATTGCGCCGCAACCTCTGCTGCAAAATCTTCTTCCTTCTTCTCAATTCCTTCTCCTGTTTCATAGCGGATGAATTTCTTGATGGAAAGGTTGGCGCCATTCTCTTTGGCTACCTTCTCTACATACTTCGCAACAGTCAAGTCGCTGTCTTGTACATAAGTCTGATCCAATAAGCACACTTCTTTCAAATCCTTATTCAAACGCCCAATAATCATCTTCTCAATGATATGTTCTGGCTTCTCTGGATTCTCTAACATGGCTTGCGCTTTAAGAATGTCTCTTTCACGATCCATGTATTCTTGTGATACTTCATCTCTGGACACATACCTTGGGCTCATGGCCGCAATCTGCATGGCAACATTCTTAAGAGCAACTTTAATGTCATCATTCACCACGTCGGTGGTCGCTTCTACTAAAACTCCAATTCTACCGCCACCATGAATGTATGCCACCACTACTCCTTCAGTAACGACTTTCTCAAATCTTCTTATATTCAAGTTCTCACCGATGGTTGCAATCTTCTCTACCAATACATCTTTTACAGTTTTAGAAGAATCATCAATCCATGGCTCTGTAATAAAGATCTCTAGGTCACTTACTTCTGTATTCAGCGCTTGTCTGGAAACGCCATCCACAAAATCCTTAAACTCTTGGTTCTTCGCCACAAAGTCTGTTTCTGAGTTCACTTCTATAATCGCTCCTGTTCCATCTCCTAGAACAACCACGTTTACCAATCCTTCAGCAGCAATTCTTCCTGCTTTCTTCTCAGCCTTTGCTTGGCCATGCTTTCTAAGGTATTCAATGGCCTCTTCTATATTGCCATTGGTCTCCGTCAAGGCTTTCTTGCAGTCCATCATGCCTGCGCCTGTTAATTCTCTTAATTCTTTCACTAATCCTGCTGTAACTGCCATCTTCTACACCTCCCCTGTTTCTTCTAGAGCTTCATCTACGCCTTCTTCATAATCGTCTTCGTAATCTTCTTCATCAAGGGCCGCTTCACCTGTGGCAAAACCTTGATTTGCCTCAATGACAGCATCTGCCATCTTAGAAACAATTAACTTCACTGCTCGAATGGCATCGTCATTTCCTGGAATCACATAATCTAATTCTTCTGGGTCACAGTTGGTATCTGCAATCCCTACTAACGGAATATTTAAGGTGTGAGCTTCTTGAATACAGATTCGCTCTTTTTTAGGATCCACTACAAAGATTATATCTGGTACCTTTTTCATCTCTTTTATACCGCCAAGATTTCTCTCCAGCTTTGCCCATTCTTTCTTAAGGGCAATAACTTCTTTCTTTGGCAGAACATCAAAAGTTCCATCTTCTTCCATCTTCTCTAGCTCTTTTAAACGACGTACACGGCTTTGAATGGTTTTGAAGTTGGTTAACATTCCTCCTAACCATCTCTCGTTCACATAGAACATGCCACAACGCTCGGCCTCTGTCTTAATGGCATCTTGAGCTTGTTTCTTGGTTCCGACAAATAGAATCGTGCCACCATCTGCAATAACATCAGAGATTGCATTGTAGGCATCATCCACCATGCCTACTGACTTTTGCAAGTCAATAATATAGATTCCATTTCTCTCGGTGTAGATATATGGAGCCATCTTAGGGTTCCATCTTCTGGTTTGATGTCCAAAGTGAACACCTGCTTCTAAAAGCTGTTTCATTGAAATAACACTCATGTTTTACTTCCTCCATTTGGTTTTTGAGTACTCTTGGGAGTTCTTTGTGTATAAACTTCCAAGAGTGCTTTCACTTCCCTGTGATTTAGCTCTTTTCAAACCGGTTTAGCCCTTCTTGCAGTCATCCCTAACGAATAAAATTAGTCATCACTACTGGGGTAAACTTAGGCACCTAAAAAGTATCCTCACAGGTGTTTTTTAGCAACATTACTATATTAGCATATTAGACAAGAAACTTCAAGAAAAAATTTTCTATTTTGACCTTATACATGCCAATGTATTTTCCAAGAATTTCAGTTTTTCGTCCAACATCTTTTGACTCAAATGAAAGACTTCCCTAAGTTGTGAATCATCATTCTTCGTTTGAGCTTTAAACAATCCTTGTTTATACAACTCATTATATTTTTCATCGATAGCAATAACATCCAAACCGTTCTCAACACATTGCTTTAAAATAATATACCTACCAATTCTTCCATTGCCATCTTGGAAAGGATGAATCAGCTCGAACTCTACATGAAACTTCAGCACGTCGTCAAAACTTTTTGCAGATTGTTCCCAATCTTTTAGCAAAGCTTCTATTTTACTCGGAACTTCATGGGGCTGAGCCAATGCTAGTTGTTCTGATGCTCCTAAAATGTGGTTTGGTATTGTTTTCCACTTCCCAGAAAAACCCCATTCTTGATTTCTGGTGTTTTTCATAAGAATTTGATTAAAATCCATCATTAACGATTCATCTAAAGGCTTGTTTAAAGTTTCTACAACAAAATCAAAAAGCTTCGTCGAGTTAATGGTTTCAAACACATCATCAACCTCGTGACTGCCCTCTATGATTTGTTCCTTCAAATATTTTTCTAGATTCTCCCTGGTAAAAGTACTACCTTCTAGCTTGTTGGAGTGAAAAAGAAACTCCACTTTAATTTTATCATATCCGCTATTCGGAGTATCTTTTAATTGCCTTAGTTCCTTTGCTGTTATAATCATTTGGAAGCCGTTCCTTTCGAATGGTATCGTTTTTTACATCATGTTCTATTATACTTTCGTTTCGAAACTATATCTTTCTATATTTCATTATACTTTTCTTTTTTTATTGTAATTCATTATATTTACTACGGTCGTTCTCCCAATC
>JGI20163J15578_10001145_pt1 | contig 10928 bp, 7 predicted proteins | sample TergutCu122P1_FD_15578 | JGI IMG/M metagenome (IMG submission 15578)
GTTACTTTATGCCGGTGGAGATTTTCTTGTCTAAGGAAAATGCGGAAACGCAGTATGAAACCATCGATGAAGCCGATTTGCTAGAAACCGATGAGGTAGTGGAACATATTACCGAGGCGAAAAAAGAAGGAGATGAAGAAGAACCAAAAAGAAAAGTGAAGATTGTAAAGCGTCCGGTAGCGGTTAATGACATCCATCCTTTGTGGGGCAAAAATCCTAGTGATTGCACCAAAGAAGAGTATCTGGCCTTTTATCGTAAGGTCTTTATGGATTATAAAGAGCCTCTGTTTTGGATTCATCTGAATATGGATTATCCATTTAATTTAAAAGGAATCTTGTATTTCCCCAAAATAAACACCCAATACGATTCCTTAGAAGGGGTCATTAAACTTTACAACAATCAGGTCTTTATCGCCGATAATATCAAAGAAGTGATTCCTGAATTCTTGATGGTATTAAAAGGGGTGATAGATTGTCCCGATCTGCCCCTTAATGTCTCCCGCAGTGCGCTGCAAAATGATGGATTTGTCGGAAAAGTAGCCGAGTACATCAGCCGCAAAGTGGCGGATAAACTAAACGGGATGTGTAAAACCGATCGAGAAAATTATGAGAAGTACTGGGATGACATTAGTCCCTTCTTAAAATTTGGTAGTTTAAAAGATGAGAAATTTGGTGAAAGGATTAAAGATTCATTTTTGTATAAAAATCTAGAGCATAAGTATTTGAGTTTAGACGAATACGTGGCGGCGCAAGGTGGCGATTTACCCCCGGATAACTCTATCGACTTATCCACGGATAACTCTATCGACTTATCCGGGGAAGAAACCACGGCGGTCGAAGGCGCTGAAGAAACCGTGGCAGAAGTTGTAGAAGATGAAGATGCCGCTGAAGAAACCGTAGCAGAAGTCGGAGACGACGATGAGGTAGAGGATGCGGATGCCGCTGAAGAGGTCATGGATGAAGATGCAGGGGATGCGGATGCGAGTGAAGAAACCGCTGAAAAAGTCCTGGATGATGATGTTGCGGATGCGGATGCAGCCGAAGAGGTCATGGATGAAGATGCAGAGGATGCAGATGCGGCCGAAGAAGCAAAAACAACTCTGTATTACGTGACCGATGAGCAACAACAAGGACAGTACATTAAGATGTTCAAAGAGCAAGGTCAGGATGCGGTGTTGCTAACTCACAACATTGATAGTGCCTTTATTTCTTACTTGGAGCAAAAACATCCGACGATATCCTTCCGTAGAATCGATGCCGATGTTCATAGTTCGCTTAAAGATGAGGTGGCGGAAGAGGAGAAAGAAACCCTGCAAAAAGCAACCGATGAATTAACTGAGATTTTCCGTAAAGAGACCGGTAAGGAGAATTTAGAAGTAAAAGTAGAGAAGCTAAAAGACGAAGAGCTGGCATCGATGGCAATACTTTCGGAAGAATCTAGGCGGATGGAAGAGATGATGAAGATGTACGGGATGGCCGGCATGGATATGGGTGGATTTGGAAGCAATGCAACCCTAATCTTAAACGTGAATCATCCGTTGGTGCAGTTTGTGCTAAACGAGAAGGAACACGCCAGCGTAGCCGTCATCTGCAAGCAGTTGTACGATTTGGCGATGTTGGCGCACAAACCGTTAGCGCCGGAGGAGATGAGTGCGTTTGTAAAAAGAAGTAGTGAGATTATGTTATTATTGACTAAGAAAGAACAATAGAGTCTGCTTGTCGGACTTAGCAATGGGGCAGTTGAGTTTTCAGCCGCCTCTTCTTATGCACACTTAGGCGATCAGAAGCATAATCACCTAATTACGCTGTACTAGAATCACACAGGTGCAAATTGGATGAGAAAAAGAAGACAAAAGTTAATCCTAAGTTCTTTGTTCGTTATTCTGCTTTTTATGGGAACCATTGTTTTGATAGAGGTAGTACAGATTGTTACCACAACGAGAGCGAGCATCACTTATGGATTAGAAATCTTAGTGTCGGCAGAAAATGCGGATATAACTACCATCGAAAATCGCATTCAACGATTAGAAGAACGTGAGCGATTGGAAAGAGATGGCATTGCGGGAGAACGAGCAGAAGAACGTAGTATGCGAGAGATATTTTCTACCTCTGTAATCATGGGAGATTCCATTGCGGAGGCTTTTTCGGCGTACAATATTTTGCATGGTTCCAGTGTAATAGCCGGCTTGGGGGCAAGATTAGATGCGATAGAAGCGGATATCGCTCAGGTGGTGGAGATTAACCCACAATTTTTATTTCTTTCTTACGGTAGAAATGATATTATTATGACGGATGGGGATATTGATTTATTTTTGAGATACTATGAGGCTTTATTGAATCGTTTACATTTAGAGCTACCGGGAACCAGAATATTTGTCAATGCTATTTTTCCTGTCCATCCTCAAGTAGTTGAAGTCAATCCGTTGCTGGCATATATTGACGAATATAATCATGCATTACGAGGATTATGCGAGCAAAGACAGGTGACGTTTATCGACAATAGCTCATGGGTGGAGATAGATTATTTTGCAGAGGATGGCATTCATTTTAATTATCAATTCTATCTGATGTGGCTGAATCGGATGCGGGAGGTAGCCGCGCTATGGTAAAAGAGAGGTTGTTAGATGTATGCAAGTATTCATTGTTGTTGCTTGTTTTACTCTATCTGATTTTTTTTGTAATTCCGACCGGTGGTAGTGCCAGAGCCTTTGCGGAAGTTTCCGAACCAATCGCCATGAGAGCTCGAAAAGAGAGGTTAGAATTGGTAAGCCCACAAGGATTTCAGCAAGCATATGGGATCCATCAGGATGATTTAGAAGGAGTAATGCTTTACGCTAGTGAATTTCGTTTTTCCGTAGAGGAAGTGTTGTTAATTCAGGTATACACTCTAAATCAAGTAGATGAAGTACGCAATATGATTGAACACCGAATCACTAAGCGTCTCCAAGAGTTTGGCAACTATCTGCCGGAGCAAGCAGCATTTTTAGAGGAGGCGCGAATTATCGTTCGCGGCACCTACATCTTTTTGGCGATTGGACCAAATGCAGAGGAATTCATCACCATTTTTCTGAAAAGCCTGTAGGGGATTCGGTGGGCAAGAGAGTCAGACAGTGGCCTATGGGCAAATTTATGTGCGGTTTCGAAGCGTTGAACCACTAAAAGAAGTCAGTTTTTTCTTTTAACAGTTGCGTGAAAATGAAACTCGCATAGCTCGGACAGTCATTTTCATGCAACTAAAGAAAAAACTATCTTCTAAGTGGTTCTAACGCTCCTGCAAATGCACATAAATTTGCCCATAGGCCACTGTCTGACTCTCTTGCCCACCGAATCCTATGAATGGTTTAGGAGAGCGTATACTTCAGTAAAATGGATAGGGAAGGGATACACACCATGCCATTTAGCAATATCACCTTTTTATTCTTATTTTTGCCGTTAGCTTTGGCACTGTACTATCTGGTGCCAAAAAGATGGAAAAATGTCATCCTGTTGCTAATTAGCTTGCTCTTTTTTGCGTGGGGAGAACCGATATACCTGGTGCTGATGATACTATCTATTCTCATAAACTACGTGTATGGACGTGATATATATAATAAATTGCAAAATCAAAAAGAGGCGAAAGTACATTTGGTTTGTGTTATTGTGGTCAATCTTTTGATCTTAGGCTTTTTTCGCTATTATGGATTTTTAGTTCATACGATTAATGGTATGTTTTCGATTCAGATTCCCTACCGTCAGTTGGCAACGCCAATCGGCATTTCTATTTATACTTTTCAGGCACTGTCTTATCTGATTGATGTTTATCGAGGTAAAGTAGCAGCCCAAAAAAATATTTGGAATTATGCATTGTATACGACGCTGTTTCCTCAGTTAATAGGTGGCCCAATCGTTCGCTATCGCGAAATAGAGACACAGTTAAAAGAGCGAACATTATCGATGGATAAGTTTGGTCAAGGAGTCATGCGTTTCATTCTAGGGTTAGGAAAAAAAGTAATCCTGGCAGGAACCTTTGCGTATATTTTTTCACTTGTACAAAACATTCCGGAGGGAAACGTATCGGTACTAACTGCTTGGGTTGGTGTGTTTGCTTTTGGAATGCAGATTTACTTCGATTTTAGTGGTTATGCCGATATGGCAATCGGTCTGGGCAAAATGTTTGGTTTTGAACTGCCGAAGAATTTCAATTATCCGTATCTTGCTACCGGCATCATAGATTTCTGGCAACGGTGGAATATCACGTTAGGTAGTTGGTTTCGCGAATATGTGTATCAACCTTTGGGGGGAGAAGAAAGAGAAACTCCCCGTAATATTGCGAATTTTCTGATAGTGTGGATGCTAATCGGATTGTGGCACGGAGGTTCTTGGAATTTTGTGTTGTGGGGGTTGTACTATGGCGTGCTCTTGGGTCTGGAGCGGTACTTCGGGAGAAGTATATTTGCTGTTTTACCAAAAATAGTTAGTCGTATTACAACATTTGTGTTGGTTATGATGGGTTGGACGATTTTCTTCAGTCCCACTTTTGGCGACGCATTTCGATATCTTCGTTTGCTATTTGGGGTCGGCGCAAGTACTTTCGTAGATACCCGGGGATGGTTCTTATTGTTCAATAATTGGTTGTTTTTTGTGATTGCTATATTAGCCATATCGGCAGCCGGGATGCGTCTATTACACTTTGTTTTGGAAGCCTTTGCCAGTCGCCGGGTCCGCAAAATCGTGGTTTGTACTGTATATTTGGGAACTTTTTTTCTTTCATTGGCATTTTTAGTAGCGGAGAATTATCGTTCATTTTTTATGTAAATTGTAATTGTTCAGGAGAGCACCTCCAAAAGCTTCTCTTTTCTCGGTTACGAGAAGCGCCGAATAAATATCTCACAAAAAATATTCACCTGCAAGCAATGCGGTAGAACGAGTTCTGCCTTCTCGGCTTGCGTGTCCATTTTTTTGCGAAATATGTGCTCTTCTGAACAGTTACAAAAAAGATAAATATTGAAAAAGAGAATGATAGAATCCTAAGGCATAAAAGGGGGCATTTAATGAGGTTTGAAGTGACCGTGGGAAAAGTGTTTATTATGGTAATGCTTTTACTTTTGGTGTTCAATTTTTTAAGTCCTACCAGGGCTTTTTCAGTGCGGGAATATCGTTCCTTAGCGCAACGCCCGGTGTTTTCTTATGCGAACATTCAATCGGGAGAGTATGCGAGACAATTGGAACTCTTTTTGCGGGATCAATTTTTTGCTCGTGATATGTGGCGTGGAATACGGGTGAGTAGTCGAATGTTTGCCGGAAGCCGGATGGAAGCCGGCGTGTTTATTGGTAGTGGGGGACAATTGCTAGAGGATATTGTAATTCCGGACTTAACCATACTGCAAGAAACGGTCACAGCAATTCGCGCGTATTCAAGGCATTATGCAGAAATCCCGATGAATATTATGTTGGTGCCGGATGCGGCGAGCATTTTGACAGGGCGACTACCGGCGCTGGCCAGTGTTGCCGACCAAGGAAGGTTAATTCAAAGTGTGCGGGGGGAGTTAGAAAACGACTTGATTTGGTTGGATGCTACGCGAGTGTTGAGAATTCATCAAGATCAAGAGGTATTTTATCGAACAGATTCTCACTGGACCTCCTTGGGGGCTTTTTTGGTGTTTGAGGAAGTAGCTCCTGAGTTGGGAATAGAGGAAGATGTGAGTGCCAGATTTGCTGCATTTCCCATTAGTATAAACTTTAATGGGGAACTGGCATTACGAACAGGCCGAAGGACAAGGATTACCGAGGAAATAACCATATTTACCCCCCATGGAATGGACACTGATGTGATTGTTAATTTTGTAGATGAACAAAGACGAACCACTTCTTTATACGATCGCAAAATGTTGGAAACACGAAATCAGCACCGTGTATTTTTGGGAGGGAGTACTTCGATTGTGACGATAAGCACTTTAGCTCCAAGTCAAAGGCGGTTGTTGATTATTCGGGATTCTTCCGCAAACAATTTTGTTCCTTTTTTAACACCATATTTTCGGGAATTAATTTTAGTTGATCCGCAGTATTATGCCGGTACCATAGATGAGATTATGGAAACTTATCGGATTACAGATGTGTTGTTTTTGTATCGGGGGAATCAGTTCTTTCAAGATACTCATCTAAGGAGGGTGCTTAATCGACCGGCTCGAATAGAGAATACAAGCGAAGCGGATGATTCAAATGAAGTAGGAAATTCAAATGAAGCTGATAGCTATAATGGAGGAAAAAACGATAGTGAAGAATGAGAGGTAGATAGATGCAAATATTTGACCAAAAAAGAATGGAAGAACTGGTTGAATTACTCAATCAAGCTCGCCGTGTCTACGAGCAGGGCGTAGGCGAGATGATGAGTGATTTGGAATATGATAAAAAGTATGATGAACTGGTAGAATTAGAGAAAAAGCTTGGTATTACCCTTGCCGGTAGTCCCACCATCCATGTTGGATACGAAGTGATTGGGGAATTACCGAAGGAACAGCATAGTACACCCATGCTATCTTTGGACAAAACCAAAGAGGTAGCTCGCTTGGAAGAATTTGCCCATCAAAAGGATGCGGTACTATCTTGGAAGTTAGATGGATTGACCGTGGTCTTGACATATCGACAAGGTGCTTTAGAAAAAGCGGCAACCAGAGGGAATGGCGAAGTTGGCGAGATTATCACCGGCAATGCCAAAACCTTTAGAAATCTACCTTTACACATCCCTTACCAAGGAGAACTGGTTTTACGAGGCGAGGCAGTCATTGGTTTTAGTGATTTTGAAAAAATTAACCGGGAGATAGAGGACGTATCGGCGAAATATAAAAATCCACGTAATCTTTGTAGTGGTTCAGTACGTCAATTAAACAGTGAGATAACCGCTCGGCGCCGAGTACGTTTTTTCGCTTTTGCGATTGTATCGGGGGGAGAGGAAATTTCAGCGAATTCTCGTTACCGACAGTTGGAATGGCTACATGAGCAAGGATTTTCCGTGGTGGAACATGAACTGGTGAATGTTGATACAGTAGCAGCTAAGGTGCAAAAATTTAGTGAAAGAGTTGCTCATTTTGATTTTCCCACCGATGGTTTGGTGCTTACATATGATGATATTGCTTATGGGCAGTCCTTAGGTGCCACGGCTAAAACGCCGCGGGATTCGATTGCGTTTAAGTGGGCTGATGAAATGCAAGAAACTATTCTGATAGAAATGGAATGGAGTCCTTCGCGCACCGGACTAATAAATCCGGTAGCAATCTTTGAACCGGTGGAGTTAGAAGGAACCACAGTAAGTCGTGCCAGTGTTCACAATATTAGCATTATGGAGGAATTGGAGTTAGGGGTAGGGGATTGCATTAAAGTATACAAAGCTAATATGATTATTCCTCAAATTGCCGAAAATCTTACTCGTAGTGGGGTTAAGGATATTCCGGATCACTGTCCGATGTGTGGAGGGGTGACACAAATTGCAATGGAAAATAGCACGAAGACACTGTATTGTACAAATCCCGATTGTCAAGCAAAGCAATTGAAATCGTATGAATTATTTGTGAGCCGAAATGCACTAAATGTAGAGGGATTATCAGTAGCTACTTTGGATAAATTTATCCAAAAGGGATTTCTAAAGGAATTTACCGATCTGTTTTATCTTACCCGTTTTGAAGAGGAAATAAAGGGGATGGAGGGATTTGGTGAAAAATCCTATGATAACCTGATAAGCAGTATCGAACAAGCCCGAAACACCACCTTACCTAAGCTGGTGTATGGGTTGGGAATTCCTCATGTGGGAGCGACTAACGCCAGGATGATTTGTAACGCGTTTCAGAATGATCCAAAGAAAATGGTAGCGGCAACAGCGGAAGAACTGGTGGAAATTTCCGGAATTGGCGAGGTGATAGGGAACTCTTTACCATCGTATTTTGCCAATCCCAAACATCGGGAAGTGTTTATGCGTTTACTCTCGGAAGTATCACTTCCTCAGGAGGAATCTTTATTAAAGGAGGCAACTTTGGCGAATTTTATTGTTGTGATTACCGGTAGTGTGGAACATTTCCCCAATCGTCAGGCTCTAAAAGAGTGGATTGAAAGCAAAGGTGGAAAGGTGACCGGCTCAGTAACCTCTAAAACGAACTATCTAATCAATAATGACACAAGCTCTACTTCCTCCAAGAATAGAAAGGCACAAGAATTAGGCATTCCTATTCTTTCAGAGGAGGACTTTTTACGACTGTATGGAGGCTAATGGAAGACTTTTAGTTGCCAGATGAACCGAACGTATGTGTTTACAATTTGAACAATCTTTGCTATACTTAACTCATGAGTTGTATATTGATAACTGTATATATAAGGTTGCTATACTTGAAGTAAGAGGTAAAACTTCCGACCTAATCGAACTAAGGAGAAAAGATTAAACATGTCAGATAAAGATTTTACAGAAATTGAAGTGATAATTGAAGCAGACCATACCGTGGAAGCAACAAAGGATATAGCCAAAGCGGTATCTAAAGAATCAGAAAAAGATACAGAAGAGTTAACGGAAGAATTAATACAAGAAGTAATAGATGAAAAGGGACAGAGCAAGGAAGAGGAGAAAGATAATTTCCCTGCGGAGGATGGTTACGAAAAAATATGCGCAGTCTGTCATCGACCGGAAAGTGTTACCGGAAAGATGGTGGATTTGCCCAATCATATTGTAGTGTGTTCAGACTGTATGCAACGTAGCTTTGATGCCATGTCCAGTGGGAAAATCGACTTGAGTAAGCTCTTAAGGATGCCGGGAGTGCAGTTTTTTAACATGACTGATTTACAAAATAGTGCTCCTCGTCAGGCAAAGATCAAGAAAAAAGCGGAACCGGAAAAGAAGGAATACCCCAAGCTGGATATTAAAGATATTCCCCCGCCTCACAAGATTGACGCTCGTTTGAGTGAGTATGTTATCGGTCAGGAATACGCCAAGAAAGCCATGTCAGTGGCAGTGTACAATCATTATAAGCGAGTAGCTACCGATACGATGGATGATATTGAAATCGAAAAGTCTAATATGCTAATGATCGGTCCTACCGGTAGTGGTAAAACATTTATGGTGAAAACATTAGCGCGGTTGTTAGATGTACCATTGGCAATCACTGATGCCACTTCACTAACTGAGGCCGGTTATATTGGTGATGACATTGAAAGTGTGGTATCGAAGCTACTAACGGCAGCAAACAATGATGTGGAAAAAGCGGAGCAGGGAATAATCTTCATTGATGAAATTGATAAAATAGCCAAAAAACGAAATTCCAATCAACGTGATGTCAGTGGCGAATCGGTGCAACAAGGATTGCTAAAACTCCTGGAAGGAAGTGAGATTGAGGTACCCGTAGGAGCTAACAGTAAAAATGCGATGGTACCGCTGACCCGCATTAATACAAAGAACATTTTATTTATATGCGGAGGAGCGTTTCCGGATTTAGAGGAAATTATTAAGGAACGATTGACGAAAAAAACCTCAATGGGCTTTAACGCGGAACTCAAAGATAAGTACGATTATGACAAAGAGATCTTGAGTAAGGTTACCATTGAAGATCTTCGGGCCTTTGGGATGATTCCGGAATTTATTGGTCGTTTACCGATTATTTTTACCTTAAAAGGGCTGGGCTGTGAAATGTTAGTTAAGATTTTGCAAGAACCAAAGAATGCCATTTTAAAACAATATCAAAAATTGTTGGCTTTAGATGAAGTGAGGTTAGAGTTCGATGAAGAGGCTTTGACCGCAATCGCAGAGCGTGCATTGGAAAAAGATACCGGTGCCAGGGCGCTGCGAGCCATTATAGAAGAATTTATGTTGGATATCATGTACGAAATTCCCAAAGATGCAAGTATCGGACAGGTCACCATTACTAGAGATTATATCGAGGGAACAGGAGGACCAATAATCCAGTTGCGAACTCAATCAGTTGCGAGATTGCAATAAAATGATTTTTATTGTATACTATATACAATGTATATTATATACAATTAAGGAAATGTAACTATTCAAGAGAGAACGCATAAAAGTTTTGCACTCATATCTATTTTGTGAAACGTGTGCTCTTTTGGACAAAAACGAAAAAAAAGGGGGAAACAAGAAATGGCGAAATTTTTTGAAGATTTAGGGAAAATGTTAGGTGAAAAGGCGGAGACGGTTTCTGTGATTGCAAGCGAGGCGATGGAGGTACAAAAGTTAAAGCATCAGGTGCGTGGGCTTGAGCGTAGCAATGGGCATGATTTGGAGGACTTGGGAAGAGCTGTATACCAGCGCTATTTGGATGGTGCATTATTAGATGAAACCGCCCAAGAACTTTGTAGCGCCATTCAAGAACGTGAAGAAGGCATCGAAGATTGCTTGAAGCGTATTGCGTTAATCAAGGGTGAGCAAAAATGTCCTGTTTGTGGGAGAGATGTAAACAAAGGGATGTCATTTTGTCCATATTGCGGGACGCGGATGCCGGAGTTTCCGGAAGCGGAAGAAATGGAAGTTGAAATAGTTGTGGAAGATGAATCAGCATCTGCTGAAGCGGAAGAAACAGCAGATACTGAAGCATCTGCTACGGAAGAAACAACAGATACTGAAACATCTGCTGAGGAAGAAGTAAAAGAGGCAGTAGAGGAGGTGACAGAGACGACAGAAAGCATTGCCGATGCGGTTTCGAAGAATTTAACAGACCTTGAAAGAGAGGCGGCTGAACTGGCTAAAGAAGTAGCGGAAAGAGCACAAAAGAATGTGGATGAGGTGGCCGAAGAAGTTTCCGGTAGAATCTCACACTTCGAAATTTAACCATCAAAGCAAGTGCCCTGCCTTTAAGCGAATCGCAGGTTTGACTTGCAGAAAAAAGGAAAAATATGAGTATATTAATATTTCTAGGTTTAACCCTTCTTTTGATTTGTGTGGATTTGGGCATCAAGGGCTGTGT
>JGI20163J15578_10001146_pt1 | contig 10925 bp, 10 predicted proteins | sample TergutCu122P1_FD_15578 | JGI IMG/M metagenome (IMG submission 15578)
TTACCTCAATTTCACGAATTTGAACCGCCAAAGCATCAGCACTCCTAGTCAACTCATCAAGCACAAACATATCAACCTCCCAAGCGTTCCCTTAGCAACCTCAGAGAGTTCATCTTTTTTAGCAATTAGAAACTTGTTGTTAGTATTTGTTAAAATGTCTTCAACAGTTTTACCTTTCATGAGGCCGTTTAGGATTTCTTTGCCTGCTTTTCCAAAAACATCACTTAATTTTGAGCTTAAGCGTATGTTGGATTGGTTGAGTAGTTTTTGACATCGGTTTTTGAATTGGGTTTGGTTTTGTACATATTTTACTCGCAAGCGGGTTAGAGTTCGTAGTTCGCGTAGTTGTTTTGGTGGGATGTAGCTGGGTTTAATTAAGTCTGATTTGAGCAGATGCGCTAGCCACTCCGAGTCGATTTGATCGGTTTTTCTTCCCGGTATGCCTTTAACTTGACGTGCATTTGCTAGAACTGGTTGGAAACCTGACTCTTCTAAGACAAGGTAGAGTGTGGTCCAGTATATGCCGGTGGATTCTATTGCAACTTTTTTGCATTGATGTTGTGTCAACCATTCTTTTAGTTGTTCCATGTCGGTTTGGCTGTTTTGGGATTTTCGTGTTTGTTTCTTTTGTTGTTGTTGGGTGTTATTGTCTAGTAGTATGGTTGCGACTAATATGTCTCTGTGGACGTCTATGCCACAAACTTTTTGTTCCATACTTTACACCTTTATTGTTTGGAGTGGCTAAGAAGGTGCTCTTTTAGTGTTTAGCAGCTTTTTCCTATATGAGCTCTATGGCCCACGCCATCTATCCGCTAGAGGAGCACGCATCATTTTGTAGGACGAGGTCTAAAGCCCCAAAAACATGTCGGTGTTTCTTTTTAGCCGCTCCAAAAGTTATATAGCAGTTTAGTTTTTCATTAACTATATGTACTTTGGAGTTTTCTTCGTTTTTATGTTATTTTACACGTAAATGTTGGCTATGGCGCTGCAAACACTTTCCACCATTATTGAAAATATAATAATAGTTAACGAAAAGTTGCACTGCTATAGAAGTTAATAGTGACAAAAAGGTTTTTTCATCGCACTTCTATGAAAGCTCACTTTATGAGATTTGTAGGGTTTTAGGTTTTGTTTGGTAGTTTTTTTGTTTCTGTCGCTGTTTCTAATGCTTCAAGTCCTGGGAGTTTTTTTCCCATTAAAGCTTCTACTAGTGCACCGCCTGCGGTGCTAATGTAGCTGATTTTGTTTGTTAATTCGTATTGGTCAAGTGCGGCTATTGTGTTTCCTCCACCTGCGAGGCAGGATGTATTGCTATTTGCTATTGTTTCAAAAATGGTTTTAGTTCCATAGCAAAAGTTGTTGTTTTCATAGACACCAAGCGGACCGCTTACGACTATAGAGTTGGCTTTTGAGATTATGTCGACATATTTTTCGACTGTTTTTGTACCTATATCAAAAATTGGGTATTCTGAAGGCAGTTGATTAACAGGGGTTTCTACTCGCTTGCCGTCGATGTTTAATGCAACATCAACAGGTAGCACAATTTTATCAGAATATTTTTCAAGCAAACTTTGTATTCCAGGTACAAGTGTTAAAAGTTCTTTTTTTGCTAGATAATCCATTGTGCCTTTGCCCAAGTTTAAACCTTTAGCGACCAAAAAAAGCTGTGCAATTATACCGCCTAACAGGAGATTATCAGCCACGTTATTGCTCAAAATGTATTTACTAATTTCTAAACTATCATCTGCCTTTGCTCCGCCCATAACATAAATGCAGGGATGCTGTGGATTTTCTAGGACATTGTTTAATTGTACAAGTTCGCGTTCCATGAGGCGGCCGGCGGCGCTGGGTAAAACTGTTGTAAATCCAGTCATAGAGACGTTGTCGCGGTGTGCGACAGAGAAGGCATCGTTGATAAAGAGGTCTGCTAGTGGGGCAAGGTTTTGGATGAGTTCTGTTTTTGCTTGTTGTTCGGGTGTGCCTTTTTTTGTTTCTTCTGGCCAGCTGCGCACGTTTTCTAAGACGAGAATTTCTCCTTCTTTGAGTTGTTTGATAGCGGTTTGGGCTTTTTTGTTAAAGAGGTCATCGACGTATTTTACTGGTTGGTTGAGTTTTTTTTCTAGTATTTCTGCGTGTTGTTTAAGGTCAGTGTATTCTGGTTCGCCTTTTCGTCCCTGATGGGATATAACTACTACTTTAGCGTTTTTTTCTATTAATTCTTTAAGAGTGGACTGTGCATGGGCGGATATGCGTATGCCGTTTGTGATTTGTTTTGTTTGTGGGTCGATTTCTGAGTTAAAGTCTACACGTACAATTACGGTTTTGTTTTTTACATCAAAATCGTTTAATGTTTTAAAGTGTACCATGTCTACACGCGCACTCTTAATAGTTTGTAAGTAAAGAAAGAGTTTTTATTTAATTGTTTTCATATCGCACGTGTTGTTATAACTTGCTTTTTCCTACTAGTTCTATTAAGTCAACCATTCGGTTGCTAAAGCCCCATTCGTTATCGTACCAAGCAAAAATTTTAACAAAATTACTTTTTTCACCAAGTACCATTGTTAATTGGGAATCAAACACTGCGGAGTAAGGGTTATGTAAAACATCACTTGACACAATAGGATCCTCAGTGTACTGTAGTATACCTTTTAATGATCCTTCAGCTGCATCTTTCATAACTTTATTAATTTCTTCTTTTGTAACATCTCTACTCAAGACCGCAGTTAAGTCAACAATGCTTACATCAGGAGTTGGTACACGTAATGATATGCCATTCATTTTTCCTGTACAATCAGGTAGCACTAAACCGATTGCTTTTGCTGCACCAGTGCTTGTTGGGATAATGTTTATAGCTCCAGCACGAGCTCTTCGAGGATCTTTGTGTGCTAAATCAAGGGTACGTTGGTCATTTGTGTAACTATGACATGTTGTCATAAGAGCTTTTTCGAGACCAAAATTATCTGATAGGACTTTGCTTATAGGTGCTAGGCAGTTAGTTGTGCAGCTAGCATTGCTTAGTATATGATGTTTTTTGTTATCGTAGTCTGAGTCGTTAACGCCAAGTACAAATGTTGCATCGGGGTCTTCTGCGGGGGCAGAGATAAGGACTTTTTTTGCTCCCGCCTGCAGATGTTTTGATGCTCCTTCGCGGTTAGTGAATAAACCTGTTGATTCTACGGCTAAGTGTACTTCTAAATTTTTCCATGGGAGTTGAGCAGGGTCTTTTTGGGCTAAAACTTTTAATTTTTTATGATTAACTATAAGGTCATTACCGTCTACTTCTACAGTTCCAGGAAATTTTCCGTGTATAGAGTCATATTTAAGGAGGTTAGCATTGGATTTTGCATCTGCAAGGTCATTGACTGCTACAAAATCTATGTTAGCGTTGCGTTCAAGTGCCGCTCGGTATAAAAGGCGACCAATTCTGCCAAACCCGTTAATTCCAACTTTAATCATAACATTCACTGTGAAAAGGTGACCCGCTAACCTATTAATTTTCTCCTATAGACAAGCCGGTAACAAACTTGCAAAACAAAAAACAGACAATAACAACAGTCACCTTTGAAGGGTATAAAGCTAGTCATGTTTTTATATTGTCAATCTAAAATTTGTCAGATCAAGTGTTTTCACATATGTAACAAGACAATGATACTTTTCGGCAGATTTGTTTGCAGTCGGTGTTCGAGTTAGTTTATAACGTGCTATGTAAAAAAAAGTTTGTCATGTTGCTGTTAGGCAAATATATTTAAGCAAATGTTTATTGCTTCTGTTAATAGTAGCTAGTAAAAACAAAAATTACAAATAGTGAAGAGTATAAGATATAGGTGTGTATGAAGTGATTGCGTCTAACTCTAGGAAAAAGTTGTTGTTAGCAATAGTAGCAGTAACATTATTTGCATCTTTAATGCTAACAGTAGCACCACCAGTAGTAAATGCTATAAACACTCCATCATTGTCGTCTAGTTCTGGTTCTGTTGGTAAAACAATTACAGTTTCCGGTAGTGATGTCCCTGCATGGAGTAGTATATCGATTTATTGGAATAATATTAGTGATGTTGCTCTTTTAAAGTCAGTTACTGCATCTGGAGCGGGCAGTTATAGTGTAAGTGTTACTATTCCAGAATCCAGTGCTGGTGAGCATAGAATAATTGTATCGGATGGTACATCTTCAGAGAGTACTGTATTTACAGTTGAACCAAAAAGTGATGATGGTTCAGTAGTACCAGTAAATGCAATTCTCATATTTGGTATAGTTGCTGTTATTGTGGCTATTGGTTTTTCTGGTGAGTTTTTAACAAAAAAAACGGGTATTCCGATATTTATTTTTATTATACTTATTGGAATTTTGTTAGGTCCGGTTTTTGGTATTTTTCCTCGTGAGAGTTTATTATCTACATTGCCGATTTTTGCGACTTTAACGTTGTTAATGGTTCTGTTTTATGCTGGTTTAGGTTTAAAGTCTCAGTCTGTTCTGGCTATTGGTGGTCGCGTATTTGTTCAAACGATAGTCTATACTTTAGTTAGTATGGCATTAATTGGACTTCTTGGCTATTTTGTTTTAGGATGGGATTTCTTGCAATCATTTATTTTTGCATCTATAATAAGCGGTGAAATTACAGCTGCAGTAATTGTACCTTTGAGTGCTACGATGAAACTTAAGGAGAAAACTGTGGCTTTTCTAACAATGGAAGCAGCGATAAGTTCAGTTTTTTCTGTTGTCCTCTTCTCAACTTTAATTGATATTCATTTAAATTCTACCAGTGGAGGCTTATTTAATGCCATTTCAGGTATTGCTATGCAGTTTTCTGCAGGTATCGTTGTGGGACTTGTTTTGAGTTTATTCTGGGTTTATGTGTTATATCGTTTCCAAAAGCATAAATTTACTCACGTCTTAACTATAGGTTTTGTTTTGGCAACTTATAGTATAACTCAGGTTCTTGGAGGTAATGGAATTTTAGCTGTTTTAGTGTTTGGTATAATCTTTGGGAATTATCACTTAGCTAGCAAAATTTTAAGAATGAAAATGAATTTAGACCATCTCCAACAACAACTTAAAGGATTTTATGAAGAAATATCCTTCCTGTTAGAAACGTTATTCTTTGTTTCTTTAGGGTTGATTTTCGTAATAGACGCAAAATATTTGATATTTGGTTTAATGTTCACTGCAGTACTTCTTGTAACTCGTTTTGGAGCTGTAAAAGTTTCAACCTTTAAGAGCAGCTTAGCATCACAAAAGAGAATAATTACACTTATGTGCGCTCTAGGCTTAACACCTGCGACACTTGCTATTCTCACAGTTACATACCACCGTGAATTCCCTGATAAACTACAGTTAGCAGACACGTTTGTAAGTGTTATAACATGTGTAATTATCCTAACAAACGTAATTACAGCAATAGGTACAGCTTACTATCTATGGAAACAAAAGAAGACAAAAAGCGAATACTGTGAGCAACAACAGTTAATACTATAATAAAATTGAAAATAAGCATTAAAGAAAGGTTTGGCGGGCCCGCTGGGATTTGAACCCAAGACCTCCAACTCCGCAGGCTGGTGTCATAATCCGTGCTAGACGACAGGCCCAGAACTGTCACTAAAATGCAATCAGAACTAAATAAACCTGACTCAAACAAATAGCGTTTTAATTTTTTATTGTAGGTATGTTTTGAGGAAGTGAAAATGTGGGGTTTATTGTTTGTCTAATGTTCTTTTGAGTGCTTGGGAGACGTTTTGTTTGCCCATAGCTAAAATGTATGGTCCTAATCGTGGGCCTTGGGTTGCGCCCATTAGGATTGTGTAGAGTGTTTTAAAGAATTCTCCGGGTTTTAATGCGTTGTTTTTTGCGGCGTTGAAAATGGTGTTTTGGATTTTATCGGAGTCGTCTGCCATGGGTAGGTTTTGGAGTAAATCGGTTATGGCTTTTTTTGTTTCTGGGTTTAGTGTTATGTTTGTTTCTTTTATTTCTTCAAAGTCGTGTGACCAGTTTTGTGTATATTCTATACGTTTTGTCAAGTTTTCGTCGATACTTTGATTTTTTTGTAGGTATCCGTATGTTTGTAGTTTTTCGGTGATGTATTCGTGTAAGCATTCTTTTGGAGCTATTTTTACAAGAAATGCTAATAAATTATATGGAACGTGTATATTTGGTTTTTCAGGTGGTTGCATTGTCCAGCAGTATTTGTATAGTCCTTTTAGTCGTATAGTTTCTTTTGTGTTGAGTTGTTTTTTGTTGAAGTAAATGTCTTCGAGTTCGTCAAGTTCATTCATGTACAGTGGAATGTCAGAAACGTCTAAGCTGCGGGTGCCAACGAATCGTTTTAGCATTAGTAAGAGTAGCGATTGTGGTGAGCCGTATTGGAACCAGACTTGTGGTGTGAAAACGTTTCCAGTTGATTTTGAGATTTTTTTTCCGCTTTTGTCAAGAAACATTTCATATTTTGCGTGGCTTGGCGGTTCGAATTTTAGTACTTCGCTACTAATGCGGTCGTTTATGCGTACAGAGTCAGCGATGTCTTTGCCGTATGCTTCAAAACGGATGTCTAGAGCTCTCCATCGAGCGGCGAATTCGCTTTTCCAAGTTAGTTTGCCATCACCGTTTTTGATGTCTGTTTCTCCTTCATAGCCGCATCCGTGCAGCATTTTACCTTTTATTTCAAGGCCAATGCATTTGTAAGAAATTGTATCTGTTTTAATATCGTAATTGTAGGCTCTTGTTGTGTATAGTCGTCCGCAGTTTTTGCATATGGCAAAGTATGGTAAGTATTCGGTGTATGTTTCTTGTCCTACTTCTTCTTTTACTATTTGTCCAATTTTTTGTGCATTGGATAATAAGTCTCTGGTTTCTTTTAGCAGTAAACCTTTTTTGTAGACTTCGTTTGAAGAGTAATATGTGTATTGTATTCCACATTTGTCTAATGCTTCAAGCAATAGGTTACTCATGTGTTTGCCATAGCTTTCGTGACAACCGTAGGGATCAGGAATGTCTGAAACAGAGTATCCTATGTAGTCATTTAGGTTGCCAGTTGTAAGTCCAGCGGGAACTTTTCTCAAGCCATCTTTATCATCACAATAAGCGATAAGTTCAGAGCTGTAGCCTAAATTTTTTAAAGCTATAGCTACAGCGTTAGAGCGTGCAGCATCTCCTAAACTTCCGATATGAGGAAACCCAGAAGCACCTAAACCCATTTCTGTTCTAAGCAAATTCATACTTCGGCCTAATTGTTTTTCGCGGTTGATAACTTTCTGGGCCATCATGTCATACCATGTTCCATGGCCAATAGTAGTGATAGCTGTTTCTTCGCTCATTTTTTCTCTTTACCTTCTGCATCATATTTGTGTATGAGTATAAAAAATGTTTTATTCCATTTTTACAGTTGAACCTTTTCCTAAGTAGTAGCTATATTCAGTCGTTAATGAGATTTTGTTTTTGCTATGTGTTGAACACTGTTTTGTTACGTAATAATATACATAGCACAATCTCACATAACTAGCTATTGTATTTCTCATCAGCCATGTTGGCTAAGACTATAAAATAGTTTGTTATCCTCCGTGTGTAACTGGGATGAATACCACTTTATCGTTGTTAGTAAGTATTGTATCTAAACCGTTTAGGACATTGATTTCTCTGTCGTTAACAAGGATTAGTGTTAAATTTTTTATGGTTCCGTCGGGTTGTTGGTGGATAATGTCTGTTTTTATGTTTGGTGTGTTTGAGAGTATTTTGTGTATGAGGTCTTTAATAGAAGAGTTTGTTGGACAATTTATTTTAATTGTGGATTTGCCTGTTATGTGCCGTAGGGAGCCAATGAATTTTATAGTTACAGTTATCGTCATTGGTTGTTTTATTTGTTTGGAAAGAAGTTAAATGTTGTTGTTTAGGTTTATTGTTGGTATTTTTCTTGTGTTAGGGTTTCAACGAAGTCTGTTGCTACATTTACTAAAGTGTTTGCTTGTTTCATTAGTATATCACTGTTGAGTTCTTCTGCATGTGAAAGTGCTTCTATGTTGCTTTCAAGTTCGATTAAAAATTTGAGTATGGTATCGTTTGTTTGAGGGATTTTTACAAGTTCTTCTCTTAGGAGAACTTCAATAAATGCTGGTTCGCCTAGACTGTAATAAATTGCATTTCGGGCTTTTCGTATAGCTTCTAAGGCAAGGTTAGGTGCCATGTATGGCATTTTTTGGGCGGCTTCTAGTTCGGCTTTTGCTTCACGCAGGTATCTAAAAGCCCAGCCTTTCCTGTATTGGTCTATCACGAAAAATTTTTCCGTCCGGCAGAGTTTATTCTTCGTCGTCTAAATCGTCTGTGTCATCGTCAATTTCTGATCCAGCTTCTGACAATGCTACAGTTCGTGTTATGTAACCTGCAATTTTGTTTCGCACGCGTATGGTTGTGCCTTCAGTTAACACGTCGACTAGTTTTTTGTTTTCCTCAAAGTTGTTTGAGAACTTGTTTGGAAAGCGTATCATGAGTTCTTTACCGGTTCGCTTTATCTGTTCAGTTTTTACTTTTCCCAAGGAGATTTCTCCGATTACCAACGTTTATTGTTTCTTCGACGCTTATAAACGTAGAAGTAACGTTTCAATAGAATATAGGCGTAATTTAAGTTTACGGCTTAATACTGGAATTTAAAGAAAACAAAAAGGTGTTAGAGTGAAAAGTCAGAGTTTAATGTTGAAAAATGTTTCAAAGTTTTTTGCTATTTGTTCTGCAACATCACAAGTTGGCATGTTTTTAATTTCAGCAATTGCGTCCAGTACAGATTTAATGTATGATGGTTTAGTTAGTTGACCGTTGAAAGGTTGTTTTCGGTAAAGTACAGGACCGTCGGTTTCTGTTAATAGGTTAGTTAATGGTGTGTGTTTTACAATTTCACGTATATTATTAGAGTAAACTGTTGGGGGACCTTCGGTTATTAAATAATTTAGATCTACTATTTTATTTAGAGTTTCTATTGTATGGCTATACCAATGGAGTAGTACGCGTTTCACGTTATAGGATTGGAGTATTTCTACGATTTTATCTGATGTACCTCGAGAGTGGAGGATAATTGGTAAGTCTAATTGTTCAGCAATATGGAGCATTTTATCAAAAACAAATAATTGTTCGTCCCAGCTAGTTTTGTATGTGGAGTCTAATCCAATTTCGCCAATTGCTACAGGTAAGTTTTTTTTGTTTTGTTGTAAGATGAAATCAATTGTTTCTTGCAGTTCATTTTGTTTTAAAAAATTGACGTTGTATGGATGTATGCCAAGTGCTGGATAAATTAAGTTAGGATACTGTTCAGCTAATTTAACATCATTTTGGCAAGTCCGCAAATCTACAGAACAGGTAATTAACGCAGAAACACCATGTGTTGCAACATCGGCTAATATTTCAACTAGACGTTCAGCGTATTCTGTTTCAGAAAGATGTATGTGTGCATCTATTAGTTTCATCTTTGTCAATGCTTAAAAGGTAAACCATTTTTTTAACTTTTCTTATTGACCATATTTTCCCATCATAAAAACGGTCGTAAAGAAATAATCTACAAAAAAGGTTAAATATAGCTTTAATTAGAAAAAAAGCGTAAGGGATGTCGTATGACTGAATTAGAAATAGCTGTAGCACCCATGCATAGACTTTGCAAAAAAGCAGGAGCAGACCGCGTAAGCGAAGCGGCAGCAAAAGAACTCGCAAAAGCCCTCGAAGAAATAGGCATAAAAATTGCTAAAGAAGCTCTAGATTTCGCAATGCATGCAGGCAGAAAAACCATAAAATCCGAAGACATAGAAATCGCCGTCAAAAAAGCCACAGGCAAATAAAAACGTACGTTCAAAGTAATCATACTCCTCTCCTCTCCTTTTTTAATTCACCAAAAAACCAAATGTTTCCATAAACAACCTAAAAAAAAGAACACCAACACCTACAGGACATATTTATCACTACAACATAAATACAAAAGAACACCTTACCTTCAATTGAACTTGGCAAAACTAAAACTAGCCTTCAAATCACAAACGTCAAAAATTGTTTTTTAAAAAATTTCAACTACCACCAACAAGTTTGGTAAAGATTTTTATCCACCCAATCACCACAGTTTAATCATGAACTTGGCAAGTAAATATTTGACAACTCCATTCATCGTTTTGTTACTGTCAAGTCTACTTGTGTTAACTATTTCACCTTTAACTGTACAGGCAGTTACTAAACCATCTATTCCACAATTCACCGTAAAACTCATAGACAACTCCTACGATGTACCAGCCATCCAAATCAAAGATCCATATACCGGAGAAGTTACAACGCAAATAGGATAGCGTATAAACAAAATTAGCGTAATGATTGAGATAGAAGATTTGCCCGATAGGGTATATTATAGGGTTCAATACAAGGGACGTTTTGAAGAAAACTGAACCACCATTACTTTTCAGTACCTTGGGTATAGCCAATGGCGTAGCGATTTTATTGGTGCTTCTCCACCATACACTGGCGTACATCTTAACTTTGATTCTGATAGTCCGTACAAGTTACCGCCTTCGGGTACGCAGTTAGACTTTCGTGTCCAAGCATTATATGCAGTTACGGAGACATGGCCAGAGCTGAATATAATGGGCATCCCAACAGGACAGACCTTATCTAGAGTTGTTGAAACACAGGCAGGTGATTGGAGTGGTGTTCAAACAATCACTATAGGCAGCCTCCGAAAACCTCTTTACTAGCATGGATATTATGTGTAGTAAATGCAAAGTAGGGGAATTGTATGGGTCAACTGCACTTATTTGGAACAAAAACACAACTAGAAAAACTATCAAAACTAGGCGACCCACTAACAAAAGCAAATCAGTTAATTGATTGGGAGATATTTCGCAAACCAATCGAGGATGCCATACGTAAAGATCCCTCCAAAGGCGGACGACCACCCTACGACGTTATTCTCATGTAC
>JGI20163J15578_10001148_pt1 | contig 10913 bp, 9 predicted proteins | sample TergutCu122P1_FD_15578 | JGI IMG/M metagenome (IMG submission 15578)
ATATTTCCTTCAAAGGCAAAATACACCCCTATAACGGCCGACAAAATGCTGAAATAGGTTAGAGCAACCCAATAATCATAATAACCTATAAAAGGCGATTTTTTCATTTTTTTCTCCTCTCCGTGACCTTCCCCAATACTTGTTCATAGCCACGAAGCTTGATACTTGTGTTTTATTTAGTCCCGTACGTTAAAAGATTTTATGAGGTAGTGCTTTTTTACACCTATGTGATAATATACGGGGGATATTAATGGTTTTTGTAACTCAATTGATTAACCTTCACTTTAGTATTGTATTATGTTGAGGGGATTCAGTCAATGAAATTTAAAGAAATTTGCTTAGACTGTGGTCTAAACGATAAAAAAAGAAGGTCAGGGCAGGTGGCTAAACCCTTCTAGGCACAGGCATACATGAGGCTAATGAGGATATTTTTTTGTAGAAAAAGAATACAGAATATGATAAACTGGAGAAGCGTGATAAACTGCGTTCTATACTAAAAGGGTAGAACAAAGCAAAGGAAAAGAGAGAGGCTCATGAAAACCCTGTACAAAGAACTAACAAAATACAGTCAATCAGACTATTATCCTTTTCATATGCCGGGAGGAAAAAGAAATCCCAAGCTGATGGAAACGGGCTTACCCTATCACCTTGATATTACGGAGATAGAGGGGTTTGATGATTTGCATCATAGTGTAGGTCTTATTAGAGAGCTGGAAGTGAGAGCGTCCAAGGTTTACAATAGTGAGGAGACCGCTTTACTGATCAATGGAAGCACTTCAGGACTACTAGCTGGAATTATGGCTTGTACCAGCAAAGGAGACAAGATACTTGTGGGGAGAAATAGCCATAAGTCTATCTATCACGGTATCTTTTTGAATGAATTAGAGGCCGTTTATCTATACCCTGAGTACGATGAAGAGCTGGACTGCCCCTTAGGAGTAAACCCGAAAAATGTAGAGAATGCTTTAAAGGAAGATCCTGATATTAAAACAGTTGTAATCACCTCTCCTACTTTTGAAGGAGTGGTGTCAGATGTTGGAGAAATAGCAAGATTGGTTCACCAAAAGGAGATACCTTTAATTGTAGATGAAGCACATGGTGCTCATTTTGGCTTTAGTGAGGGATTTCCAGCAAATTCCAATGCTTTAGGAGGGGATTTGGTCATTCATAGTGTTCACAAAACCCTACCTTCATTTACCCAAACCGCTCTAATTCATAAGAACGGAAACTTAGTGGATTGGGACAAAGTAAAATTTTACTTGCAAATATTTCAATCCAGTAGTCCATCCTACATACTCATGTCAAGTATTGATGTGTGTATATCCATGCTAGAGGATGTAGGGAAGAGGGATAAGTACTTTCGTGAATATGAAGGCAGACTAAAGAAAACAAGAGAAAGAATAAAAGAATGTTCAAACTTAAAACTGGTAGAAACAGAATGCTTTGATCCGTCAAAAATATTAATCTCAGGAAAGAAGATAAATCGAACAGGGCTAGAACTTTATCATGCTCTGTTGGAAAAATACCATCTCCAGATGGAGATGGCAACAGGGTTTACAGTTTTAGCAATGACCTCTATTGCAGATACAAATGAAGGCTTAGAAAGATTAGTGAACGCTTTAAAAGAGATGGATAGTGAGGAATCTATTGGAATAAGTGTAGCTGGAGAAAAGAACGCAAAAAAAGCAGAGAAAAAACTAGAGGAAAAACCAGAGAATGAGCCAGAGAGAGACGGCTCTTGGGAATTTCCTATGTTAGATCAAGTTTACAATATATCCCATTCTCTATCTCGAAAAACAAAGCCTAAAGTAGTATTGCCATTTAAAAGTTGTGAAAATTATGTCTCTAAAGAATTTGTATACTTATATCCTCCAGGCATTCCTCTTATTGTTCCAGGAGAGAGAATCTGCAAAAGAGCTGTGGAGATATTGTTGCAATATGAAAGAGTAGGGTATAAAATTAAAGGCATTAGAACAAGTGGAAGGATTGAAGTCCTTGCTAGTGAGGGGGCAAAATCATAAAAGAGGCCAAAGATGGTTTTAAAAAGTTGAATTTTCTTGATCGTGAAGAGAGGGCTTATATTAAAGAAAAAGGCAGAAAAGGAATAATAAAGTGAGTAAAATATTCTATTTAATGGGGAAAAGTTCTTCTGGTAAAGACAGTATGTACAAGGAAATATTAAAAGCGGTTCCACATCTTAAAAGCGTAGTTTCATATACAACTCGCCCTATCAGGCAAGGTGAAACCAATGGGGTGGAATATTTTTTTGTTGGTGAAAATGAACTTTCCAAGATGAAGCAAGAAGGAAAAGTGATAGAGGAAAGAGCATACAATACGGTTCATGGAGTGTGGAAATATTTTACCGCCTGTGACCAGCAGATAGATTTGGATAATAATGATTATTTATTAATGGGTACTCCAGCATCTTACAAAGGGGTGCGAGCGTTTTATGGAGAAGAAAGGTTGATTCCCATATACCTACACGTAGATGATGGGGTAAGGCTGGAGCGAGCACTGAAGCGAGAGCAAAGTCAGGAAAACCCAAGATACGAAGAAATGTGTCGCAGATATTTAGCAGACCATGAAGATTTTAGTGAAAAGAATCTTGAGGAAGCTAAGATTACGAAAGAATTTAGCAATGAAAATTTCCAAGAATGTCTAAAAGAAATAGTAGAATATATTAAAAAGCGACGATATGAGATGCAATAGGCTACATAACGGCTCTCAAGGTGAGAACTGAAATAGGGGAGCATTCGATTGAGGTTGGAAATGGAGCGAGCCTAGTTTTTGCTAGTAAAGTATGATATACTGTAAGGAAGAGAGTAGGCTGTTCTTATGTAGGGACGAAGAAAAAGGCCTGCGATAATAATGGAATGTTTAAGCAAGAGGAACTTCAAAAAATATAGAAAAGAAGGGACAATCATGAGTGGTTTTAAAGAAGTAATTGGCCATAAAGACATAATAGAATATATTTCAAATGTTACAAAAGAAGATAGATTATCCCATGCCTATATTTTAAATGGAGAGAAAGGTTCTGGAAAGACCCTACTTGCTAGTCGGTTTGCTTTGGCCATTCAGTGTGAATCAAAAGGGGCGAAAGAAAGTCCTTGTGACACCTGCCCATCATGTAAGCAGGGGCTGAGTAAAAATCAACCAGATATTATTTGGGTAACTCATGAAAAACCAAATGTGATAACCGTTGATGAGGTTAGGAATCAGATAAATAATACCATAGACATTAAGCCTTACAGTAGTCCTTATAAAATCTATATTATAGAGCAAGCGAATCTGCTCAATACTCAAGCTCAAAATGCATTATTGAAAAACATTGAAGAGCCACCATCTTATGCAATTTTTATATTACTTACAAGAAATGCTCAAAACCTGCTAGAAACCATAAGATCTCGTTGCGTTATTCTACAACTTAGGAATATTGCAAATGTTCTGATCAGGAAATATTTAATCGAACAACTAAATGTTCCCAGAGAACGAGTGGATTTATCTGTTGCTTTTGCCTCAGGCAGTCTAGGGCAAGCGATTTTGCTGGCGGAATCGGAGAGTTTTGATGAGGTTAGAAGAGAAGTAACAAGTCTTTTAGGCGAGATAAAAGAGTTGGACGTGGTAGAATTGTCTGAAGCAGTTAAAAAGATAAAAGAAAAGACAAAGAGTAAATCCAAAGAAAAAGCAACAGAGGCCACGAAAGAAAAAGTTAAGAATCAAGAGAATGAAGAAATTAAGCTTGAAGACGATTTGACGATGAATGATTATCTAGATCTATTTGCAGTGTGGTATCGAGATGTTTTATTGTACAAAGCAACTAAAAATGTAGATCTGGTTGTTTTTAAAGACCAGATAGGAAACATTAAAAAGCAAGCAACCCTCTCTTCTTACGAAGGAGTGGGGAGGATATTGGAAGGAATAGAAAACGCAAAAGGAAGACTAAAGGCCAATGTAAATTTTGAGCTGACCATGGAATTGCTATTGTTAACCATGAAAGAGAATTAAAAAACTATGAAAAGCTAAAAAAGAATAGAATCAAAATTATAAGAAATAGAAAGTTATTTAGGACAAAAAAGTAATAGAGCAAAGAAGCAACATTTATTAGGAAAAGAAGCAAGGTTAATAAACCAAGAGGAAAAAAATTAAGAAGAAAAGATGTTATATAATAATGAGGAAAGAGGAGACAAATGACAAAAGTTATCGGTGTTCGATTCAGAACCGCAGGAAAAATATACTATTTTGCACCAGGTAGATTTCATTTGAAAAAGCAAGATTATGTTATTGTGGAAACCGCACGAGGAGTGGAATTTGGGCAGGTGGCTGTAGGGCCAATGGAAGTGTCAAAAGATGAGGTGGTACAACCTTTAAAATCTGTAATCCGAGTGGCGACAAAAGAAGATAAAAGAAGAGAAGAAGAAAATCGCAAAAAAGAAAAAGAAGCGTTTAAGCTATGCTTAGACAAGATTCGTGAGCATGGGTTAGAGATGAAGCTAATTGATGCGGAGTATACATTTGATAACAATAAGGTTCTCTTTTATTTTATTGCAGAAGGACGTATTGACTTTAGAGAGTTGGTTAAAGACTTGGCAGCAGTATTCAAAACGCGAATAGAACTTAGACAAATTGGAGTAAGGGATGAGACAAAGATTCGTGGAGGAATAGGAATTTGTGGGCGTGCTTTGTGCTGCCATACCTATTTATCGGAATTCTCTGCAGTATCCATTAGAATGGCTAAAGAACAAAATTTATCATTGAATCCTACAAAGATATCAGGGGTATGTGGCAGATTAATGTGTTGTTTAACCAACGAACAAGAAACTTACGAAGAGTTAAACAATCAACTTCCCAATGTAGGGGATTTTGTAACCACTCCTGAAGGTTTAACAGGAAATGTACACTCTTTAAGTGTCCTTAGACAATTGGTGAAAGTAATTGTAACCCTTGAAAATGATGAAAAAGAGATTCGTGAGTATAAATCATCAGAGTTAATCTTCAAACCTAGAAGCAAGAAGGTAAAAGTAACCAAAGAAGAGATAGAGATTCTAGAGGTAATTGAGGGGAAGAAAAAAGGGTGAAGCTCTAGAGAATAAGGGAAAGAGTGAGGCTTCATAGGGAATGAAAGAGAAGGGTAAGAGAGTGTATTCAGGGAGATTCTAAAGATGGGGGTTAAGCTTAAAGCAGAGGAAAGAATAGATGATTTACAGCTGCAAGGTTATCAGATTATTCAAAACTCTGATGGATTTTGCTTTGGAATAGACGCAGTGTTGTTATCTGATTTTGCCAGGGTAAAAGAAGGTGAAAAGGTTCTGGATTTAGGGACTGGAACGGGAATTTTACCGATTTTATTAGCAGGGAAAACAAAAGGCAAACACTTTACAGGCTTAGAGATACAAGAGAAAAGTGTGTGTATGGCAAAGCGTAGCGTGGAACTGAATCAACTTCAAGAGAAAATCACTATTGTGAAAGGTGATATTAAAGAGGCTAGGCACATTTTAGAGCCTGCCTTTTTTGATGTAATCGTAACCAACCCACCCTATATGCTCCAAGGGCAAGGCCTCAAGAATATCAATGATCAAAAAACCATCGCTAGGCATGAAGTTCATTGTACCATAGATGATATTTTAAAGGCCAGCATGGAGCTACTTTTGGATCGAAGAGGGAGATTTTATATGATTCATCGCCCCTTCAGGTTAGGAGAGATTATAACCAAGATGAGTAAATATAAAATAGAAGTCAAGAGTCTACAGTTTGTTCAGCCAGGAATAGACAAGGAGCCTACGATGGTGCTGATAGAAGGGCTTAGAGGGGGGAAAACGGGGCTGAATGTTAAACCACCACGAATCCTGTGATAGGATAGCCCTTAAAGGAGGCATTCGGGAAGCAAAGGGAGATGCATAGTGAGAGCAGTAGCCTGTAGAGAGCATTTTGCAGCAAGGAGCAAAGAACAATGTCAGGAACGTTATACTTATGTGCTACACCGATTGGGAACTTAGAGGATATCACCTTTAGAGTAATAGAAACCTTAAAGAGGGTGGATCTCATTGCAGCTGAAGATACTAGGAATAGCATAAAGCTGTTGAACCACTATAAGATTAAAATTCCCATGACCAGTTATCATGAGCACAATGAACATGATAAAGGGGAACAATTAATAGAGCGATTAAAAAGAGGAGAAGAGATAGCTCTTATTTCTGATGCTGGAACCCCGGGAATTTCTGACCCAGGAGAGTGGCTGGTGAGGCGTTGCCATGAAGAGGGGATAAAGGTGACCTCCCTTCCAGGAGCAAGTGCTTGCATAGTTGCATTATCCATGTCAGGCCAAAGTACAAAAAGATTTGTTTTTGAAGGGTTCTTACCAGGTCAGAAAAAAGAACGACAAAAAAGGCTGGAAGAGTTAAAAGAAGAAACGAGAACAATAATAATATATGAAGCACCTCATCGACTGGTTAAAACTCTTAAAGAGATAAAAGAAATCTTTGGAAATAGAGACTGCTCTTTATGCAGGGAAATAACGAAGCGGTATGAAACGGTTGTAAAAAGTAAGATAGAAGAGATGGTATTATATTACGAAGAAAACCCTGTTAAGGGAGAATGTGTTTTAGTGATTTCAGGAAGAGATCCAAAAGAAATCCAGCATGAAGAACAAACAAGATGGGAGAAGTTAGCCCTTGTAGAGCATTTGGAGATTTATCTGTCTAAAGAAATGGATAAAAAAGAAGCCATGAGAAAAGTAGCTAAAGACAGAGGAATAACAAAGCGAGAGGTATATCAGTTATTGTTAGAGGAGTAGTAGTTGATATCTTTGATGGATTCGACTTTTAATATGGCGCCTTTTTCCATAAAAACAACACGGTCACCTACAGTTACAGCTTCATGATATTCATTGGTAACGTACAAGACGGTGATGCCAAGCTTTTTGTTGATGCGCCCAATGTCAACAATCATTTCTTTTCGTCTGTTGGCATCTTGATGAGAAAAGTCCTCGTCAACTAACAAGACCTTGGGTTTGCAAACAATAGCTCGTCCAAGAGCTACTTGTTGCTTGTCTGCTTCTGAAATAGAGCGGATCTTTTTATGAAGAACGTGAGAAAGCCCAAAGAAATCAGCGGCGTCATGAACTCTCTTTTCAATTTCTTTTCTTGGTTTGTTTCGAATGCGAAGGCCAAGAGCCATATTTTCATAAACATTAAGGTGAGAATATAAGGCATAGTTTTGAAACGCCATTGCTAGTGGGCGATTTGGTGGAGGCACAGTGTTAATTAAAAGCTGATCGAAAAATATATATCCAGAGCTAATCTCTTCTAAGCCACCAATCATTCTAAGAATGGTAGATTTGCCACATCCATGAGGGCCATAAAAGGTAACAAACTCGCCATTTTCAATATGCAAAGAAACATTTTTAACAGAAACAAACCCATTGAGATATACTTTATTTAGATTTTCAAAAGTTACACTTGCCATTACTTGCACCAGCTTTCTGAAAATTTAAGGAAGATGAACTTAAACCCTTTGCCTTGAAGCAATTTTACCACATAACGGGGAGGGTTACAACTGTAGCAAGGAAAGATAACTCGAAGAAAGATAACATCTGTTACAGTTCATGCCTAGGCTATACGCAAACCCCGAGGTGTGAACTGTGCAACTAACATCTTGTGTTAAAGGAGTAGGTTTGATAAAATGAGAGGAAGTGAAGAGGTAAGGGTGAGAGAACATAGACTTTCATCAACCTCCTATTCCACGAAGAAACAACGAAATGGAGACTGGCGATGGATGAATTTTTAAGAGATGAGAGAGAGAAAAGGGTGTTTCACAGGCTTGCAATAGGGCTGAGTTTAATGCTGTTTTGCACATCTGTTTTTTCATATGCTGCATTTTCTGTGGTTGAGCTTTATTCACCAGGGAGTTCGGGTAACATTAATGTTTTAATTGCAGTTTCTATGCTGACCTTGTATTTTGTAGGGATAATCACTTATTTTTTTCTTAAAAAGTGGGTTCCAGGCAATCCTATAGAGGATTCAGAAGGGCAAAATCCTGTTAAAATAAGGCCCCTTGGATTTATGAAGCTGGCGTTAATTTCCTTAAGCTTGGGGGTCATTTTAAATGCGACAACAATGCTAATGAACGCGATAAAGAATTCAAGGGAGACTTTTGCCCAGTGGAGCGAGTACATCAGACAATATGTAGAATATGGATACCCGGTTGTACCAGAGCCCCCAACTTTCGTTGAAACAGATCCTTTAATGGACCTTTTAGGAGGAATGGATTTCCTGGTTCTGGTTCTTTTTGTTGTAGTGTTCACCTCTATTTTTGAGGAATTTATATTTAGGAAGTTATTATATGAGAAACTAATCGCATTTGGCGGCAAAGTGTTCATCATCGTAAGTTCTTTGATGTTTGCCCTATTCCATGTTAATCAGCATCAACTCATTTATACCCTTGGAATTGGGTTGGTGTTTGCGGGAGTAATGTACTACACGAAAAAGATATCCTATTGTATTTTTCTCCACATGTTTTTTAATCTGTTTGGTGTCTTAGCTCTACAAGCGATAAGCCTACCTTTAGAAATGATGATACTCTATTATGTATTTCATTTCGGGCTTGTTATTGTTGGAATCGTACTTTTAATCAAGTGGCTGAACACCTACCGACTGAGAATAAAGTTTAAGCCGGGAGAAGGCAGCATAGGGAACGTGAAAAACATTTTTATCAATCCAGGAATGATTGTCTTTGTGATCATTACCGTAGGAACAATGATATTCAATAGTATGGTGATGTGATACAAGCGTCAAAAGGTCATCAAAGGAATGCTTGCATTCATTGTGCGTAATAATTCGTATCATGATGTAATTAAAAAAAGAAAGGAAGATTTATCATGTCTGAAAAACCAAAATATTACATTACAACAGCCATAGCTTATACATCAGCTAGGCCTCATATTGGCAATACTTACGAGATTATTTTAAGTGATGCCATTGCTCGTTATAAGCGAAACAAGGGTTTCGATGTTTTCTTTCAAACTGGAACAGATGAGCATGGTCAGAAAATAGAAGAAAAAGCAAAAGAAGCCAAGTTGAGTCCAAAGGAATATGTAGATGGAATTGCTGCCCTAATAAAGGATAATTGGGATTTAATGAATGTCTCTTATGACAAGTTTATAAGAACCACTGATCCTGAGCACGAGAAACAAGTGCAAAAAATCTTTAAACGTTTGTATGAGCAGGGAGATATTTATAAAGGATACTATGAGGGATTGTATTGCACGCCTTGCGAATCCTTCTTTACAGAGTCGGGAAGCAATGAAGGAAAGTGCCCTGATTGTGACAGGCTGATGAAGGCGGCGAAAGAAGAAGCTTACTTTTTTAAGATGAGCAAGTATGCAGATCGCTTAATTGAGCACATTCATGCTCACCCGGAATTTATTCAACCGGAATCCAGGAAGAATGAGATGATGAACAACTTCTTGCTTCCAGGCTTGCATGACCTATGTGTGTCACGAACCAGTTTTACATGGGGGATACCCGTTGACTTTGAGCCCAATCATGTGGTGTATGTATGGCTAGACGCCTTGACCAATTACATTACTGGAATAGGGTATGACTGTGATGGAAATAGCACCCATCAGTTTCACAAGTTTTGGCCTGCTGATGTTCATGTAATCGGAAAAGATATTGTTCGCTTCCATACCATTTATTGGCCAATCTTCCTAATGGCATTAGAGTTGCCACTGCCAAAACAAGTGCTAGGGCACCCGTGGTTATTAATTGGAGAGGGCAAGATGAGCAAATCCAAAGGCAATGTGCTTTATGCAGAAGAGCTAGTAGAAGTCTTTGGGGTAGACGCTGTTCGTTATTATGTCCTTAGAGAGATGCCTTTTGACAATGATGGAACCATTACTTGGGAGCTAATGACCGAGCGAATCAATGCAGACTTAGCCAATACACTTGGCAATCTTGTGAATCGAACCATTGCAATGATTAACAAATACTATGACGGCTCAGTTGTGGATAAAGAGGTGGTGGAAGAGGTAGATTTAGACCTGAAGAAAGTCATCCATGAAACCGTTGAAAAAGTAGAGGAAAAGATGGATCGACTTCATGTGGCAGAAGGGCTGGCTGAGATCTTCACTATGTTAAGAAGATGCAATAAGTACATTGATGAGACCACTCCATGGCTACTGGCAAAAGAAGAAGATAAAAAAGACAGGTTGGAAACCGTACTTTTTAATCTACTAGAAGGAATTAGAGTAGGGGCGAGATTGCTAGAGCCATTTATCCCAGAAACCAGCAAAAAGATTGTTTGCCAAATCGGGGAAGGTAAAGTTACTGAGAAACCAGAAATACTATTCCAAAGATTTGACCTAGAAGAAGTGCAAAAGAAGGCAGAAGAGTTGTATCCCCTAATAGAATCTAAAGGAACAAGTGGGGGTGGAGAAGCAACAGAAGATGAAGAGAGAATGAAAGGTGAAGACTGCATTGATATTCCTCCAAAAGAAGAGATTACCTATGATCAGTTTTCGGCGATGCAATTTCAGGTAGGAGAGATTATTTCTTGTGAAGAAGTGAAAAAGTCCAAAAAGCTTTTGTGCTCTCAAGTTAGAATCGGCAGTGAAGTTCGCCAAATTGTATCAGGGATTAAAGGCCATTATACCCCAGAGGAGATGGTTGGGAAAAAGGTCATGGTAATTGTAAACTTAAAGCCAGTTAAATTGGCAGGATTGTTATCTGAAGGAATGTTGCTTTGCGCTGAAGATAAAGGTGGAAGATTAACATTGATGATTCCTGAAGATGAAATGCCATCAGGGGCGGTTATTAATTAAAAAGAGAAGTCAAAAAGAACCTCTATTTTTTGACAATAAAAGGGTTTTGTGGTAGACTATACAGTGATTATTTCTGGTCAAAAGTACAATAAAGTAT
>JGI20163J15578_10001149_pt1 | contig 10912 bp, 15 predicted proteins | sample TergutCu122P1_FD_15578 | JGI IMG/M metagenome (IMG submission 15578)
ACCCCGGGATCACCACAACGCCACGCCGCTTTGGCCAGAGCATCCCATACCTCCGACACTTTCATGTCTTTTTCTACCGATGAATCGGTTCGCCCTTTGGTACGCCAATTTGAATCTATTGCATCTTCTAACGTTGTCATAAAAGCATTAGGAATACGCACTGAATTATTGGCATTCTGCCCGGAGACAGTTTCGTAGGCTTCCCCGTCGATGGAGGTTGAGTAACCCATCTTCCCTAAGGCAACCGCTTTGTCCTCTTCGATCGACTTCCAATTGATATACTCCATAATATCCGGGTGGTCTAGATCCAGAACATTCATCTTCGCCGCCCGCCTAGTGGTCCCGCCGGATTTTATCGCTCCCGCATTGCGGTCAGAAACTTTTAGGAAACTTAATAATCCGGAAGATTTCCCACCGCCGGATAATTTCTCATCTTTGGCCCGGATGGACGACCAGTTAGTGCCGACCCCGGAACCATATTTGAACAAAAGGGTTTCGGTCATGAGTTGGTCGGTAAGAGATTTCTTGCCTACCAGGGAATCCTCTACACTTAGGATAAAGCAAGCAGAACCTTGGGTACGAGTGTAAGCATCACTAGATTGCACCACCTTACCCTTTTCCGGGTCATAGTAGAAATGACCTTGTTTTTTGCCGCGAATCCCATAAGCATGAAACAAACCGGTATTGAACCATTGGGGTGAATTGGGAGCCCACATTTGGGCAAGTAGCATATAGGCAAGCTCATCGTAAACAATCTGACTTTGCTCTTTATCTAGCAGTTTCTCATCCACTAAAGCCAAAGTCCAAAAATTCACCATCCGATGGACCAATTGTCGCATGGAATGCTCCTCACCACGCTCACCGGGAACCCCTTCTTTTCTAAAGTATTTGCTGCCGATAATGTCACAGGCGGCTTGGGAGTAGTGGGCGGGAAATTCTAGGTCATCCATCTCCAGGGTAGGTTCGCCGGTTTTATAGTTGATTAGGCGAACCGACACCTGCTTCCATTCAAACAGGTCATATACGGTTTTGTTTTCTGATTCTAAAGCTTTCGTAAAAAAACGTGTAATGTTATTATCTAAATTCATCAGTTTTGTACCTCATTTCTTCATTATCTTTATAACTGCCATCTTTATTTGGGTAGCTATTACTTTACAATATTGCAGTCTCCTTGTCAATAACAAAAATCAACATATTGTGCTTCTGCCAAGGACATTGCACAATATGTTGAACCGGTCACTGCCATTCTCTTTTGCTTTACCCGCCCTTTCCGCCATAACAAGATTTTCTTATCATCGCTTTTGTAATATGACACCCCGTTGTCATATTTGTTATGCTATACTACAAAAGACAAAAAAATATCTCAATCACAATTGTTAGGAGGAATCACATGACTAAATCATTACAGGCACTTTTGTCAGAATGGAAGGAAACAAGATATATCACACTAGAATTCATCAACCGACTAAGCGACGACGACCTTGACAAAAAGTTCCCACGAAAAGTTCTAAACACCATCCGACTACAAGTTTACGAATTGACATTATTTCAAAGAGATGTTATAAGCTCTTTGAAGACTAAGAATGTCTTGAAGTACGAAGATGAATATCACTATGAAAACCTACCCAAACAAGACCTCATTGACCGGATGACAGAGCTAGACAGCAAACTAGAAGAAGCACTTGAGTTGCTAGATGGTACCGAAACTTATGAATATTACGGTAGAGAAAAAACTACCCATCAAGTTATGGCACTACTGATTGGGCATGAGCAAATGCATATTGGTCAAATCATTGCGTTTTGTTACGCCACGGGAATTGAAATACCCGCAACTATCTCTGAGGCAATGGCCTTGGAGGGCTAAATAGAATCGGAAAGCTCAAATGATGCCTTAACATGCATATAATATGCAAGTTACTCTTGCTCATAACAGAATATCCGGCAGTGGAATATTTACTTCTATACTCTGCACCGACGGATTGAAGATGTATGGGTTGATACACAACGATTGACCGAAGAATCGCCGAGCGAAACTGAAACAGTGAAATTGATTGACTGGATAGCGGAAGGCATTGCAGAAATACAGCAGTTGTTGTAATACAAAGGGTACGCCAATAGAAAGTAGCCGAAGTATTTATATTTGGGACAGTATCACATCTTAACCTCCGGTTGAGTTTTGCATAAAAAATTCAACTTTTTTTATATGGTTATTCAGTTAAATCTCCACTAATATTAACTTATCAATAAATCAGCGTAGGAGGTTTAATTATGTTAGACAATGTAAGCGTAGGCAATCAGATTTTACTTTTGCGTAAGCGAAATGGGTTTACGCAAGAAGAATTAGCGGAAAAGCTATGAATCAGCGCACAAGCTATCAGCAAATGGGAAAACGGTCATGCTATGCCGGAAACAGCATTGCTCCCATTATTGGCAATACTCTTTAATAGTTCGATTGATTCAATACTCATGCCGATTGTTATAAAAGAGGGAAACACAATCCCTTTTGGTAAATATCAATGGCGTGTGTTAAAAACAGATGGCAACAGCGCATTGATTATAACTGAGAGTGTTATTGAACAGCGCGCTTGGCATGAGGAATTTATTGAAATCACATGGGAGTATTGTGATTTAAGGAAGTATCTAAATACGCAATTTTACGATACCTTTGACCCAACTGACCGATCGCGAATAATGGAAACACGAATTACCGATTGCGACAATCCGCGGTATGGCACAAAATGGGGTAATCCTACGGTTGATAAAATTTTTCTTCTAAGCACAACCGAAGTGTTGCAATATTATGGCGATAGCGGCGACTTGAAAAATAATAAAAGATGACGTTGGCATGAAGAAAAAGAAAATTTAATTGTAAAATGCGATGACCCGGATTTTACGGATTACGGTCAATGTGTGAACGACCAATTTAACGAAGCGCGAAAAGCCTTGTATCATAAGGTATACAACGCAGGGTGGGACGAAAGATGGTGGTGGCTGCGTTCACCGGGTATACATTTACGGCATACCGCCGTTGTTGTTGGTAAAGAAGGTGCGCTGTGGGTTTGCGGCTCTGATGTATACAGTACAGAAATGGGAGTTCGCCCTGCCATGTGGATAAAAATATAGGGGGAATTGGCATGAACAAAGAATGGTTAAAGGTACTGGCCAAAATTATAGAGGCTAGACATGGCAAAGAGATGCGCAACCGCATTTTCGGTGACATTGATGCCGTAAGCGACTGTCAATCTTCGCTATCAGAATGGTTTGATACTTTCACAAGCGGCTTGGACGAACTTAACGACAAAGAATTTCTTGCAGAAATGATGGCTGAACATTGCCCCTGCGGAGGAAACTCCAAGGAAGATGGCGCAATTATCAAAGACCTTTATGAAAAAAGCAAAACGCTTGGTGAGTTTGTTAAGTTATTTGACGAGTGGCAGTATTCACTATGGAGCGGACAAGAGGACGTGACGGAACTTCGCGGGAATGTGTTGTACATGACAAAAAGACCTGTGAACGACTCGAACTGTGGAAAATGTGGTAAGGGTTGCCATTGTGGTCTGGCAAAAAATACCGACAAATATATCTCGGATATTTTTTGCTATTGCTGTACCGTTGGACATACAGGTAAGCCGTTCAAGGCCGCCTTTGGTGAAGATACCAAACTCGAATTTATTGACAGTTTGATTATTGGGGGCAAAGGTTGTACTATGGCAATACATTTACCCGAAAAGAACATTGCCGTATAGCGTTTCCACTAATAAGTGTTTCACTGGCAAGCCACACAATTAACACAACCTTGTAATACTGTGATAACGTATTAACGGTAGTACGCCCCATAAGACAAGGCAAAATCACAGCCTTATCCTATGGGGCTTTTTATTTGGTGAAAAAGTCCTTGACTTACTTGAACAGAACTGGCGGTAGTGGATGGCGGAAAATGTATCCTGCAAATCCGGGGAGAGCGTCCTTTTTTCCCCAAAAGTATGACCTTACAAAGCATGCAATCAAGGTAAGGTAATTAAACCCTCTTTTTGCAATCTCCTTATAAATTGATAATGTAAGTCATCTAAAACTAGATCTGAGAGTTTGGTTTTCTTGAAGTCATAGAAGGGTCACGTCCTAGCTTTTCCCCTTTAGTGAGCCAGATAAATGCAATATCTATTTCACATAACTCAACAATCCGATCCACAGCACGAACGCCTCGCATTCCTGCGTACAAAAGCACTGCAAACAACATAATAGGGTTATAGCCTTTTCTTCCCTTTTTCACACCTGCTCTAGTAAGCTAGTGTAATTTAAATCCTCCAAAACTTTTTTTAGGGTATAGACGGAATCGTCAGCTGGTAAACCTATTGGAAATAGATTGAAGTGGATTTTTAGTTGCCCTTTGTCAAAAAATTCGTTATAATAAGTTTTCATCGTGGTTACATTGTACAATGTAACGGAGAAGAAGTGATTGTCGTTAGCCACTTTTTTCTTTAAAAGTATAACTTTTTTGTTGATAACTTTCGGAATTCAAAAGGCCATTATAAAAGAGATATAAAAACTCGTTTTTTGAGCTTTTATATCTCTTCCTTTTAGGGGCTATTTCCCGACAGCCCCTTAACAAATATTTTTAGTTGTTTTCTACGTTTAGCAACCTATTTTTCATTTGTCTCGGTAGACAAAGAGTTAAAAAATGCGGAATATCTTGTTACTTGAACCACCAAGCCGGGATAGGCGTCAGGCTCTACATCTTCTTTTTCTCTAAAAACCTAAACAAAAGGACAACACCCAGAATAAAGATTGGCATGATCACCAAGGCTGGAACACCTATTACATCTGCAATACCAATTCTTCCAAAATCTGCCCAGCTTAGAATGGTTGACTGTAAGAAATCATAACTGCGACTAAACAGTATCCCTCCTACAATCATTCCAGCAATGGTAAACAGCGCATGTATCCTCCCTTCACCCAAAGCTCCCAATGAAGTCCCTGGACACAGTCCAGTAAGAGCCCAGCCAAGACCGAATAGGCCACCACCAATTAAAATTCCCCCTACATTCATGGGCCGATGGCTCAGTGCAATAATATCAAAATGGCTCAGAATAAGGATACCAACCATCCCTACAGAAATAGCGCTTAACATAAATTTCAAAACGGTCATATCTTTAAACAAAAGCATTCCTACCTGCTTTTCATAACGAACCAATCCCCCTCGTTGTAGTAAAAAACCAAAGGCAACACCTGTTGTAATTCCAAGAATTTGTTCCATAATTAAATCAACCCTCCTTTTCTAATAAAGATTGCTCGTGCTACGATAATTCCAACAATAAAGAACATCATCAGAGCAACAAATGAACTGAATGTAAGTTGCATCAACCCACTAATACCATGACCACTTGGACAACCATCTGCTAGCCTGGCACCATAGATGGCAATGGCTCCTCCAAGGAAAGCAAAGATGCCTCGCTTGACCTTAGATTCTCCAAATCGTTCCTTCCAGATTGGAGGCACAAATTCAACTTTAAAGGTGCCATTTAGTTTTGCTGAAATAAAGGAACCAATTGCAATTCCAATGACCAATAGGAACTGCCAGTCAAATCTTAGCCCAATATTGTTATAATGGGTTGATTCTGCAACAGAACCGGGAGCAAACAATCCCTCAATCATACCTGCTGCTCGAACCATAGTGGTGGATGTGCCAAGAAAAATGGTTCGATCTAATATAAGTGTTGTGGCTACTGCCGAGAGAATTGCCAGTAAGCCTAGCAACCCGCCTAAAATATATATTTTTTTACTTTTCTCCAATGTAATATCCTCCTTTTACATGTTTAAATCGTTTAATCAATATATTAGCATATTTGGATATTTATGCCGTTTTATTCTCTTTTTTATTTGAAAGCTATCCTTAGGATTTCGTATTTAATCTACTTAACTTAAGAAGAAATCTCCTCTTGAAATAATGCATTCATAAAGCGAACAACATCTGGATCTTTCACCTTATAAAACACTTCCAAGCCCATTCGCTCACTGGTAATAATTTTCCCTTGTTTTAGCTTTCCTAGGTGCTGTGAAATCGTTGATTGTGGCAACCCTAAGCGCTCTTGCATGGTAGTAACATTGCACCTTCCTTTTTGAATAAGACCATAAACCATACACAAACGAGTCGGATGTCCCAAGATTTTTAACAATTCTGCTTTTTCTTCAAATGATAAAGTATTAATTTCTAAACCCTCCATTCTTTCTATACTCTTCCCTTTCACTACATACTTCTCATTTCACCCTTCACCTCTCCTTCAAAAACGTTATATCCGTATATTAGCATATTTGAATATAAATGTCAACAATAATTTTCAACAATTTTAAAAAGCGGCATCATCGAATTAAATACCAACTATGACTAGCTATCTGTCCAATTGCTTGGTAAATATATCTAAGATCAAACAAAATCAGGAGGTATATTTTATGAGCATTCACCAATTCACAGACATTTGTATTCCTATAAGTGAGGATAATCCTTCCATTGTCCGCCATGAAGATCGATGCATTAAGTGTGGAGCATGTAAACAAATCTGTGAAGGAGACATGGCTAGCTGGTCAAAAATTGGAAATGTTAATTGATTTGCAAAACTCCATTAAATCAAAGGACAGTCCGGGATACGCTCATTGGGCAAAGGTATTTAGTTTGAAACAGGCAGCAAAGACACTTCTATTCTTGCAGGAGAATAATCTTACTGATATGAAAAAATTGCAGTATACCTCTCAAAATGCCAAGGATGATTTTAATGCTCTCCAAAGTGAAATCAGAGCCATAGATAATCGCTTGGAGCAAATCAGTACCTTGCAAAAACACATCAGAGCATATCGTAAAACAAAAGATATTTATGCTCAGTATGGCAAAATAACTCTTGACAAGATTATACGTAAATGGCAAACTTAACATTGTTATTTAAAATAATTACGTTATTCAGGAGGGTTATATGGGGCCAAAAGCACGTCGGGAAAAAGAGAAAAAGATGATGAAAGATGCTATTCTAAAAGCTGCTACTGAAATTATCCTCGAAGAAGGTTATGACAAATTAACAATGCGCAAGATTGCTGATAGAATTGAGTATACACCTACTACTATCTATCTCTATTACAAGGATAAGGCACAAATCATCCATGACATTTTGATTGAGGTGCAAAGGCAAACCGTGTTTAATACAATAGCAACATTAGAGGAAAATAAGAACGCACCGCTTGACAAACGATTAGAATTAATTTTCAAATCTTTTATCAATACCATGGTCAGCAACGCCGAAATGGGGAGAGCAGTTATCAGAAGCGGAACAAAGGCTATCTTTGAGGAATCAGATGGTACAGAACCACCGGAAGAAAATGGGCTTTTTATGCTATATGAGGTGTTGCTTGAAGGGCAAAAGCAATCAATATTCCGAGACCTGGATAAAAATGTGCCCTGGATGCTCTTATCCGCACTATTAGGGTTTACCATGAACGCTATCGAAAACCATCGGTACCTCAAACCCGATTGGGATAAGCAAGTTGATGTCTATGTAGAAATTCTAATTAAGGGTTTACTTCTAGGAGATAAGGGATAATGAAAACGAATAGAGTTATAACCATACTGTCCGTTTTCGTTATTCTATTAGTTTGGCTCACTGCTGGAATTGGATTATTTTATACTGACGGGGGAAGCCCCAGATACTTTGAAAGCATGCATGGAGTAACGGTGCAATTGTTTGGAGATGGAGTTTATGCCAACCATTCCTTCGTTGTGGCCGGTGTAAGGAAGGGAACAGATGCAGTGATGCTTTTGCTATCCATTGTTTTTCTTGTTGCTACTACAAAACGGAGCTTGGGCAACAAAGTGAAACTAGTACATGCCGGTACACTGTTTTCAATTATGTATTATGCAGTAACATTAGCTTTTGAAACTATGTATAACAGAATGTTCTTGGCATATGCGGCATTGCTATCCGTTACCTTTTTTGCATTTGTGTTCACTATGATTGATCTTTTCGTCACAATTCGACCTGTAGATGAAAATGTAAAGCACACCAAAACCGCAATATTTACAATGTTATGTGGATGTGCTGGATTGGTTTGGCTGATGGATATTATTCCTGCCACAATAACAAATGTTCCGCCGGATTTTGTGTCCATATATACCACAAGTCCTACTAAGTTTTTGGACATCGCCATATTTTTCCCTTCCTATATTTTAATTGGCATTATGTTGCTTAGGAGAAAGATGGCAAGCTATATATTTGTGCCACTTGCACTTACATTTGTAACATTTATTGCTGTTGTGGTGATAGGGCAAACCATTTCTCATATGATATATGATGTGTATATTCCAATTCATCAGTTGATTGGTTATGTGGGAATCTTTGTAGTTTTAGGTTCGGTTTCGCTGATAGTAAACATAAAATTCATGTTTACGTGTTGGCCGAAATCAGAGATTAGAGGATAATTCAATGAAAATAAATAGAAGAAATAGAAAGCTCGTATGGGCATTAAGTTTTATCGTAATTGTTATTATAGCAGTCATCATATTTTTTCAAATACCGTACTCTCCAATCAGCAGTGAATTTCAAAGAGATGTGCAAAGGCATACAGAAGAGTCAAGGGTACAAACCGGCGTTTTCACAGAGCAAGATATCGCATACTTGCCCGAACCATTTCAGGATCACCTTAGAGCAACTGGTATTATTGGACAACCCATTATGTCTGGCTTCTCAATGATCGTACCATCAACTCCATTATATCAAACCAGTGATGGGGCACCATTGGTTCTTGATTATAACTTATATGTTTTTGCTCAAGCTCCGATCCGATTGGCTTATATGCAGACTTCCATGTTTGGGATTCCATTTGAGGCATACGATAGCTTTCAAAGAGGCAACGGTTTTATGAGAGGGGTAATTGGCAAAGTATTCACCTTGTTTAACGAAACAGGAATTGAAATGGACAGAGGATTGCTCCTCACATACCTAGCCGAATCCCCTATGTTGCCATCACTTATTTTCAGTGATTATATTACATGGGAAGCTATAGATGCAAATAATATGCAAGCTACTATTACTCATAACGGAATATCCGGCGGTGGAATATTTACTTTTGGTGATGATGGCTTTATCCGACATTTTCGCACTAGCGAAAGAGCTAGGATAGGCACTGATGGAAGTGTTGAATTCCTCGACTGGTCAATTGTTTATGAAAATTGGATAAAGAATGAAGATGGTATTTATCTTCCAAGTTATTTCCAGGTTATATGGCATGAAGCCCAAGGAGACTTTGTATATTTTGAGTCTATAAATGGTTTTGTTGTTAAGTTTCGTTAAGCATACGGAGGTTTAACTATGATAGCAGAAAAGATTATTGTTGGTAGCGGAACCGAATACCCACTAAATGGCTTGCTTACAATTCCGAGCCAAGTCAACAAGCCTTATCCGGCTGTTATTTTTGTACATGGCTCGGGTTCATCAAATATGGATTCTAAAATAATGGCTTGCAGACCATTCAAAGACCTTGCCGAAGGCTTGTCAAAGCATGGAATTGCGAGTATTCGCTATGATAAGCGCAGTTTTGCACATCCTTTCAAAATCAGAAAAATTATCAAAGATTTTACGGCAAGAGAAGAAAGCATTGAAGATGCAATTCTGGCCACTAACATATTGAAAAACGATGCTAGGATTGACCCGAATTGGATTTTTATTATCGGACATAGTTTTATAAATAAATGGAGGTTACAGCAATGTCAGTTTCAAACATAATTTCAATTATTCCTATCAGCGTGTTGCTTATCGTCCTTAGCCTGTTTCTCCTTACTGGTCGTGGTTCGTTTTTGATTGCGGGCTTCAATACGATGTCCAAGGATAGAAAAGCAAAGTATGATTCCGGGGCATTGAGCAAATTTTTCGGCAAGATTCTTTTGCCCATGGGGCTTCTCTTGCCCTTCTTCGTAATTGATAACATCATTAGTTGGTTTGTTTGGGTTTATTGCGTCGTTTCATTCACTCTTGCTATCTTCGCCATAATTTATGTCCACAAAAGTAAGCGATTCAGAAAATAAGCATTGAATTTCGTTGAGGAAAGGAGGTCAAAACACATATGGGAAAAGCAGAATGGATAAAATGTCCTGTTTGCAAAAACAAGACGCGTATAAAAATCCGGGAAGACACGAAACTTTTTAACTTCCCTTTATTTTGTCTTAAGTGTAAAAGTGAAAATCTGGTAAATGTAAGGGAATTAAATATACTTGTTATTAGAGAGCCAGACGCAAAGACGCAGAGCCGGTAACATGCGAGAGGGATTTCACGGTTATCGTCTTTTTCTTTTAAAATCAATGGTGTACAAGCTTTGTACTTAACACGTTATGAGGGACTCGTCATGAAAAAAATCGCAGTTTTATATCATTCAGGTGTGGGAAACACTAAAAAGGTATCGGAAAAAATCTCTGCTCAGTTAGAGATAAAACGAACCTCCTTGAACACTCGCAATTGCTCGTTGGTTCAAGGAGTATCGACAGAAAACTGTCTCAATTAAGATGTAGAAATATACTCTATTGAGAAATTACCAGGGAATTTTGACTTTGATAATTATATCGGTCTTGTTATCGGATTCCCTGTGATTCATACTCACCCATCTACAAGAATCCTTAAATTCATTGAGAGCATAAATACCTTACCTGAACCCAAAGCGGCGTACATATTTACTACTTGTGGATGGTATTCAGCAAATACATTAAGGATATTTTCAAAGTACTGTGTTGCAAAAAATATTATTCCCATTATGAATAGGGCTTATAATGGTTGTCCTGCTGCTGTATTTGTTGCATAATAAAAATGGCGAATGTTGCACAGTAAAAATGGCGAATGTTGCATCTCCATTTTGGCGAATGTTGCACGCAGTATTCCATACCTCT
>JGI20163J15578_10001150_pt1 | contig 10910 bp, 13 predicted proteins | sample TergutCu122P1_FD_15578 | JGI IMG/M metagenome (IMG submission 15578)
TCAGTCCGTGCACGTCAACTATTGAAAACGCCGTATACGAGACCCGTATGTACGGTGTTGTGAGAGGACGGCGGTTAGTCACCGCCTCCTACTCGATTCACAGGACGCAAATATTGATATGAACAAGGTGAAGTGATGAATACAAATGATACACTCAGAGTAGATATATCCTTGTCAAGACAACATAAAGAAAAGATCACGGCATGCGGTGCAGGCATTTCCGCGGTTTCTGCTCCGACAATAAATATAGGCGTTTCTCCACCGTTGGCTGTCACACAAGTCCGCGATTTCGGAATTAAAATTGCACACAAATCTACGAATTATGCAACTTTATGCGGACGAAGCGCAGCGCAGATTACAGAATTGGCCACCCGAAAATTAATGGACGATTTAAGTGTGAGCTTGGGATTTGGTATTTTCAGCACATCTTAAAATGTCTTAAATATAAGGAGAGCCTTTTTATGGATTACGATATATTGACTGCTCAATATAAAAGCAATCTGCACAAAAATGAACGAGAAATGGATGAATTGCTCTCGCTAAAGCGAAAGCTTGAAGATGAGCGACAAGATATTTCCGAGTGGAAGCGGCACGAAGCAGCCCATTGCAATCAACGACAAAATGAGCTGCACGATAAAGGAGCAAAGCAATATCTGCAAGCATTGGAGAAGTCTACAAACTTCACGGTTGATAACTGTAAGCGCATGGAGCGGATTCTTGAGCAAGGATTGGAAGAAATTGCGCGCAAGCGAAAACAGCTTTCAGCGGAGAGGGAGACCCTGCAATCCGAATATCGCCGCGAAGTGAGAAACATAAACAAGGGTGGCATAGGATGAGTAATGTAATTATAACACCACGCAATGTGGAATCGGATATCAATGCCCAAAACAGGGCACTTGAATCCCTCGTGCGTAATTTTGACTTGACAAGAGATGCTATACGCGCTTATCGCAAAGAGCGGGGACTTGACGGAAGAGCTTTTCAAGCACATAAAGATTATTTCAGGGATGGGCATCAGTCTCTCATTTTAAATTTCAGGCTTGCTATTACTGATATGCAAAACGCAAACCGAATGCATCTTTTTGCTCTGGGGGGTCTTGTGGATTCATACTATAATCGCAATCTTATTTTGGCTGACCTTGAGCGTAACCGCCGGGCACTTGCATGGTGGCGCAGCATGACATGTTGGCATCTGTACAGCTGTATATGTGAATTAATCAGAGCAATGATTAACCTATATGAAGCAGAGGTTGCACGTTTAGAGGCTATGTTATCGCGGCTGGACACTTACTTGGAACGGACGTGCAATATTTATGACGGTATGGACGCGCATATGCGGACAATAGACCGCGGTCTCGCCCTTATTGAAGGACAAGTCAGATGTCCGTGGACCGGAATTGTAACGCTCCCAACGATGCAGGCAGTGATAATGAATGAGTTAAAGCAGGATGGTGAGCCTTGCCCTGTACGAATCAGGACAATGCTTAATAGAGTAAGGAGTCTTTCTCCCAAAGATCTTGCATCGTCTGCCGAACTTGACGCGCTGGCTGAATTATTTATGAGGCTTGATAATCCTGAGGTATTTATCAACGCGATGGGAGAAAAAATAGCCCCGGGTTTTTACATGGGTGGCGTTGTGCGACTTGTGTGGATGTCGGAGGAAAATCTTGCCGCGTTTCTTGAGCGCAATACGATTTGGTATTTTGATTCGGATTTAACAAATGCCCTTCGTGACCGTGTGGAACTTAGGGTTGCGGAATTGTTGGAAAATGAATGGTTAGCACCGAGATATAGCGATGAAAGAAGATCCCATGAAACGGATCGCTTTCGGCTTTTACCGCACAGCGCTCTGCTCCATGTCGTTTCCAACTTGACGCCTGTTCATTTTGAAGACACCAATCGCCGCGCACTCGGGCTTGATCCCCCCGAATGGAATCGAGCAAATCCGCAATTTAGCACCGTTTTATTCGGCACACCGGATAGTCCGGGGATTTCAATTACCCCGCAAAATGGCGGTTTTGTTGTCCAATTTGCCCAACTGGATAAGCTATTAAACATGACTGACGGCTCGTCAGTCACAACCACGCGGATGCCGGATAATCCGAGAGATCACAAGCATTTAACCAATTATCGTATGAGAGAAATTGTCATTAGTGAGGCATACAGAGCCGGATATTATGATGATCCGCAGGCCGCACACACGGTGGTAGTGAACCGCGTTACGGACAGTGTTTTGGCGAATCATGAGTTCAACTTGGGCGAATCTATTTTTAGATCTGTTGTGGCGCTCACTATTCCGGGCGGCAGAGTTGTTGATGTGGGCAGTGAAGTCGCTGGTATTTTTGTTGAGTACGACCGCATCCAAGAGGTGCGCAATAGCATCAACACTGTTAGAAGAAAAGCTCATCTCTCCCGCGCCATGTATAGACACCAATTAAACGCAGTATTCATCTCTGAAAACAGTGTTTATGAACCACCTCAGCTTTGGTTTTCGACGTGTGAAACGATTCGACAAGATCGCGAAACCTCGCCCGCCGAGTTGGGGCGCCCCGAATTGCCAGATGTGAGGTAAAGTGTGATGAAAAAAAACATCTCAGTAATTGTTTTGCTTGCGGCAATACTATTTACGTTCACAGCATGCAATAACGCGGAAGAGGAGATATTTGAACCGATGATTTCATTAAGAAAACTTGGCTACGCATCGGCCTTTAGGTTTGATTTTCGTATAATTATAAAAGAAGAGCATTTTGTTCCGTGGTTTGATGAGCCTTATCCTCAGTCTGCGATTGTTGGAGCTCTTATTGATCCGCGTCTTGATACATTTACAGATTTTTACACTGAGCTTGTGTTTGTACACAGCGAAGAAGAGTCGCTCCATTTCCCGGATAACGTGATTGTCGCATGGCCTCGAGAACGCACGGTGCAAGGGATAATCAATGGCTTGCACTGGAGGGTGTTACGTAATGAATTAGATTTGGCTGATTTTGGGCTCAGCTATCCAATAACTGCAACGAATTTAGTGGAGGATTGGGAAAAGGTGTTCGCTTTGGATAGTTATATCAACCTCAACACGATAGCTCAAGAGGCGATTGAATTTGGCAATGAGGCCTGGCTTGTTGTACTTGAAGTGGCTCAATTAGGGGGGAGTGAGGAGGCAGGATGGGAAGTATTCAGAGCGGTTCGCGAATTGAACATGACCCAAACCGAAGGAGTAGCTCTTCTTCGCGCCGCCGGTAGTTTTGATGCCTTTTTCGACGCGGCGAATCGGATGCGCGATGAAGGTTTGACGGTTGAACAGATTTTGGCGGAGCTTGAGAGCGCGGCGTTTGAGGCGGTGGAAGCAGAAGCCGCGGAAGGCGCGGAAGCGGAAGAGGCAGACTTGATTGAGGATTAAATCGGTTAAATCTGTTGGGATTATCGCTCCGCGTCATGCTTTTCCTGGAATTGCCCGGCGAAGGGTATACTCCTGCATATACTCGTACCGACTTTACCGAGGCGCTCCATGTCGGGTCAAAACAACTTTTCCGGATGAGGATTGGAGTCGATGGGAACCTGGAATGCCCACGTATCATTTCTCCCCCTCTGTTATTAGGGAAGCTATAGTATTACATGGGCAGGATTAGGACTATGAAGAAAAAGATTATTCTAATTGTGATTGTTATCCTGAGTCTATTAGGGTTGGTGATTGCGGTGCGGCATTCAATTATAACAGTACAAATGAGAGAGGCACAAGAAATGGTCAATAATATTCGACGCGCGGTAAGCAATCTCGGTGGCACTTATACAACGTATATAGATGAAAATGGTTTTCCTGCGATAGAATATACACTGGAGACAAGCCGCGCAATCATCAATTTGGCAGGGCTGGAAGCGGTACATGGAATTTCTCAGGCTGATGTAGTTGAGGTGTTTGCTGATAGGAGTCATCCGCAGTATCCGACGATAAATAATTGGGTGTTTAATACCGGATATTCCTCTCCACAGTCGGGGTATACTATATCTCTTGGTAATACAATTAATGATAACCTTACTCATTTCCAAACAACTTTTCCGGATGAGGATTGGGATCGATGGAGCAGGGGTGGAGTGAGCGCAAGGGAACTCTCGGTTCCCGTAATTCAAGAAGCCATCCGACTGGAGGCAGAGCAACGCGCTATTGACGAGAGATAGTCCCATGAAGAAAAAGTTTATTATAATTCTGGTCATTATCCTGAGTCTATTACGGATATTCCGTTGTATTTTTACACCCAGACCGCTGACCGCTTTACACCTTGACCGCCAAAATTTAACACCCGTTCCGCTCTAATTTAACACCTTACTTTTTGCGAAAATCCCGCCTCGTCAAGGGTAGGTGTGGAGATTTTCGGAGAAAATACTACCCGACCTTGACGACGGTGAATAATTAAGCTGCTTCTGGGCTGTTTAGCACAGCGTGGTAAACAGCCTTAACCACAAACGCGTTTACTGTAGCTTTAGCAGTGCATTTTATTAGGGTGTCAAATTCCGCCGGAGAAACTATCAAATTTCAGCGGTTAGACTGTCAAATCTGTCCGGAACCGATGTCAAAAACAGCGTGGAATATACGATTAGGGTTGGTGATTGCGGTGCGGCAGGCTGAAAGAGAGGCGGCAATCATTATGGAACAGCAATTGGCATATACGCAGGTAAATCAGGCATTTCTTTTGTTGGACAGAGAAATAGTTTCGCGTAGAGAATTAAATATTGAAAGAAATGGCATATATAAGCCTTTGCCTGAAGTTAATCCTGAAACAAATCGTTTTGGCATTATAGCCGAAATTTATCTGCTTTTGATAATGTATGAACTTAGAACAGGAAACGTGCTTACATATGAGACGGTGGTGGATTATTTTTCACAGGAGTACGAACCGGACGGTTCGTTACGGCTACACAATAATGGAAAACATCCGGAAATAAGTGCTTTTGTGGAGTGGATGTGGGAAGGATTTCATTGGCGAGGTGATTATGATAGTCTTTATAGAGGCATTGGATGGGTTTTACGCCATTATACTCGTGCTAATGAAAATAATGGATTTATTATTCCACAGATAGAAGCAATGTCACCTCAAATGCTCCGGGAAATAGTGCCGGTCGCTATCGACTCGAATCAAGATTATCTAAGAGCCATGATTGCTAACATGACCCTCACCCGCCTACAGCAGCAAGGATATTAACTCAATGCGAATAACAAAAAGGAAAACGCCACAATTACTTTTTATTTTTATATTCGTTATTTTAAGTGTTTTTGGTTTCATCGCGGTAAGAGCCGCAATTATATCAAATAGAGAGGCTGAAAGAGAGGCGGCAACTATTTTGGAACAACAAATTGCTTATGCGCGAGTGAATTTTGCGTTTCGTAATGTGGGAGTCATGGAGATAAATATTGAAGAGGAGGGCATATTCAGGCCTCTTTGTGAGGTTATGCTGAGGAAAAATGATTTAGGCATTTTTGGCGATCTTTACATACTGTTGTTGATGTATGAAATCAACACAGGAAACACACTTGCATATGAGACAGTCATTGAATATTTCTCACAAGAATTTGAGCCAGACGGCTCTTTGCGATTATACAACAATGGAAATCATCCGGAAATATACGCTTATGTGGAATGGATGTGGGAGGGAAACCGTTGGCGGAATGAGTTTGTTAACTTTGTTGATAGAATTATAGGGGTTTTAGCAGCGTATTATCGTTACAATCGTGACAACGGGGCATCCCGTTTGCGAATTTCTGATCTTACCCCTCAAATGTTCAGAGAGCTTGCTCGCGTTCCTCATGTTATTATGGATCCGGAAAGCTGTATATCTGAGTTAAATCTCACCAATCTGCAAGAGTAAGGCTATTAGCGCGATATTGCATGTCCGCAAATAGAAATAAAAAATACATCAAGACCAAAATAGGTGGTGAAAATGCGCGAGTTATCGGTACGGAAGAAAAACATGTAAATGACGCTCCACAAAGACCGTCTGCACGGGAAAATAAGACCACCTCGCCGGAAGCAAGACCATGTACCGACTTATCTGTAAATTTAATGATTATTTTCAGAACTACCGCCCTACATGAATGAAAAACCGAATATTTTCATTCATTCCGGTTGGTTTAGTAAAAAAACGTATTGGACTTCTCTCCGGTAAGGTGGATTTATTTGACCGTGACTATGGATTTTGATATCCGTGCATGTGGACTTTACAGGGCGGTATTTACAAAACAGGTTAACAGGAAGGCCAGCGATAAACTCCCATCAATTTGATGAAAGTCTGAAAGGACGCGCTTTCCAGGCACATAAGGATTATTTCAGCCCTTTTTTTGAAAATTTTGAAAACAGAAAAGATTTGACTGTCAAAACAGTGGCTATGTAGATAAAGAAAGCTTGCAAGGCACTGGTCATATCCCTGTGTTAATCACGAAATTATACCTCTCAAAAGCCTCTGTAACAGCATTACTATAACAGATGTAGAAATTGCTAAAAGCACACTTTCTAATCTATTGTGGTCAAGCCATATCCAGACAAGCATACCGATTAGAATGAGAATGCCCAGAAAAAAGAGGACCTCCTTTATTATCTTCCATTTTCTTATTGAACATAAAAGTTTCAATAAATCTGACATCTTCAAAAAATCATCTTTGAATTTTAGCAAGAATTCAACATTGTATTCAATTGCCCACATTGTAGTTTTGTCTTTCTCTGGTCCCCATCCACCTGAGTTCTGCGAAGAAATAATTCTTTTTGCAATATCTGCTGATAAAAGCGGATAATTCAAATCTAAAAATAGTTCTCCAAGCAACGAAATGGAATTATGATATATTCTTAATATATAATAAGTAATCCCTAAAGTATCCACGCCACTTTCGACTCTTACTTCATCTGTATCATATTTGCTTTCAATATTAGAAATATTCTTCTTTAGCCATTTTAATTGAGGTTTATACTTTCTTCGTAATTCTGATTTGCTTAGTCCACAATATTCTAAAATATTTAACGCAAAGATAGTATGGGCTATCGTCCCATAATTACACTTTGGGAATGCACCCCATGTTTGTTCGAGACTAATACTATCTAAAATCCATCTCTTTATATCAATCTTTTGAGTATCGTTTATTTTACCATGTAATAATAATGCTTTCATGCAAATATATGTTGTATAAATTCGAGGTTCTATATTGCTTTGTGGTGTAGAGGAAAAAATCCATCGCGGTTATAACAGCTTTCTAAGTAATGAATTGCCTTGTTTATTTTACGACTTCTCTCCGTGTCCGACGGCGGTTTGTATTCCTTTATGTCGCACAGTACTCTCGCCGTAATCTCAGAACAATGTATATACGAAGCCTCCCAAGACCCTTCTGATGACTGCCTCGAATACAACCATTCTAATGCGCTATTAACTCTATTTTTAATATGCGTACTACTGGGTTTTAAAGAATGTAGGGCAGCAAGGGCAGAACTTGTTCCTCCGCATTCTGTGGCTCTGCCTTTACCCCTAAAGTGAGGGAATGCCCAGTAATCCGAATCGGGTACCATTATGAAAGAATCCTCCAGGTAAGTTCTGGCTTGATTCAATGATTTTTCAACTGCATTAATAATATTCATAAGAATAATTCATCCAATCCGTTTAAACTTTGATACGGTTTTATCATCAAGCCTCTGCTATCAACTGCATTCAAAATATTACTTTTCGTTTCGACTAATAGATTCCCTATGTAGATATCCACATCCGCAGTTGAAAGATAAATGTTTCCGTTGCTATCTACGATTGTATATTCGTTAGTTCCATGAGCATCGTTCACACAATCCTCATACATAAATGTTCCCTCTATCGGCATTGCTTGTATTTCATTTACTTTCGTTAAATATTCTCCCTCACTTATAAATGCATCTAATGGCAAATGATTATATACACCTTTCCTTTTGCAAATAAACATTTTCCATATAGTATTCTTACACACGAAATTACCCAATAAAAATGCCGAATCGTAATTGTACTTTGTAAGAACAGTATTAATTTTCAAGCGAAATGGATAGTGGCCACTATTATATTTAACAATAGTATTTAGTGCACACTGATAGTGCAGATACCCTCGAGTTTTAGAATTAACATCTTGATTATAACCATCTAGCGGTATAGTTAACACATTGATTAACTTCAACATTGGCTCATCTAAATCTAGTAAAACAGTATTTGTTGATAATATAACATTTATTCCATACTTTCTAGCCATATCCACAAACTCTTTCCAATCGGGATGTAAGAGTGGTTCTCCCCCTGTTATATTTACAACTTTGCATCCCAGCTCCTTTAATCGCTCGATGCAAGCTTTAAAGCTATGGTTAGATATGTTTAGTGAATTTGAATTTACTCTATAGCAATATGGACATTCCAGATTGCATTGAGAGGTTATCGAAAAGCACACATATTCAAATGTCATAAACCCTCCAATTTTATGGACTATACGTCTTCCCGTCAAAGGTCGCAATATGTAAAGCTGCTTTGTCGCTTTTGATTAAATGATAGCGTGGGTGGCTTTTCTTGTTCAGTGGCTATGTGAAGATGAAACAATTCCTTATTCGCTTCGAAATACCTCTGCTGTATAGTCTTTGAAAGAATTAAAATCTATTCTGCCCTTTATGCACTTTAAGACAACAAAATAATTCCCTTTTATTCCTTTTAATCTCCTGTGTAATTCCGAAAGATATTTTGTGTAACATTTAGGCGCAACACTACTTGTTTCAACAGAATTTCCAAAACAAATATGTATTGTTCCATGTTCTTTATTCCCGAAAGTATATTTTCCTACTAATCTAATTAAGACGACACAGCCATCTACACCCCTTTTGAACTTAAACTTGGAGTTATTAAAACGAATGGTTCCAACATCATCTGAAGCGTCTTCAAAAATAAAATCTTCTAATAATTTGTAATTTTGCGGGTTATCATATATTAATTTAGGTGGTATGCCAAACTTGACAGAAGCAAAAAAATCCTTGAAAAAACCTGCAACTGTTTCGTTAGCTAATGGGCCTCCAATGCAGAAAATATTTTTTGATTCATTTCCAAAATCATCTGCTTCTTTATCGCTAAATGATGTAAATTTATGCCCTGAATCTTGCACAACATTAATAATGTCATGCAAGGCGAGGGCATCATTAAATGCAATGTAGAAAGTATCTAATGGTGTAGCTTTTCCAGTTGGCTTTACTATGCCTTTGCGGGCGGGTACTATAATGTCGACATCGGTTTTTGTTAATTTTAGAATGTCATTTATCTTCTTCTTTCTGACATAGCGATTATACTTTGTAAGCATAAAGCCGACTATACCTGTTATTATCGGCACGATAATTGCAAAATATAATTGTAGTCAGCATAAAATTGTAAAAAATTCATTATAGCGCCCCTAGCCAAGAATAAAGTGAATTGCGACATATGTGTAAAATCGCATGTCGCTCCGAAATGTCGTTCCGAAGCCCGCTATAGAAAATGTATACTTAGAATTCCTACCTTGTATAAATTGTCTTCAAAAGTGTCGCCTACAGCGCGTCAAGCAATACGGGTTCCAGAAAAGTGAGGAAAACAAAAATTAGTCCAGCCCTTCATGCTCAGATATAAATCGCGCTTGGAAATCTTGCTTGCCGCTAAATACATTTATAATTTCAATCCTAGTTCCACGAACTTCGTAAACTAACAAATGCTCGCCTTTTATTAGTTTGCGAAGATTATCGTTACCAAAACGTTCGTCTGTTACCCCCATATACGGAAACATTAACAAATGCCGTGCGTAAATAACCAATTCTCTAACCACTCTCACAGCTTTAGATGGTGACACTTGCGAAATAAATTCTTCAATGGCTGTAAGGCTTTCAATTGCCTTATCAGACCAATGTATAGTATATTTTATCGACAAAATATCGCCTCAACTTTTTCTTGTGTTTGTGTTCGTCCGGCATTAACATCTGCTAATCCCGTCTTAATCCCCGACCTTAAATAGGCCGTATAGAGCGCATCAATCAATACGTCCTTATCAAACACAACCTCGTCAGGCAAGTTATTCAGCATAGTTATAACTTCTTGTTTTGACATAACACTCACCGCCTCGTTTTTTCTTATTTACATTTTACATTATTTATAACGATTTAGTCAACATATTTTAATCACTACAATCCCTTCAAATAATCTAAGGTTCTGAAATTTCTGTCGAGTTGTGTGAGCAAGTACCCTTCGGCGGCACGAGTTAGCTCTTTTAGAGCGCTCTCCCCTATCGTGAAGGATAAAATCTTTTTGTAGTCACAGGTTGTGATATATCGGAGTGCATCAAGCGCACCTGCGCTCAACTCGGCAGTGTCTCCAAAACCGCTTCTGCCGCAGACGTTACAGTACAAAGTTCCGCCCGACAAATCTAAAAAAGCCACCTCAAACTTTTCAACTGAGCACATGGCGCAGTGGTCGGTCAGCGGGGCAAATCCGGACTCTGCCATTATTCTTATTTCAAAAGCGGGCTTCACAAAAGCCGGGGCTTTTACATTTTCACTAAGAGCAAAAAGAGAATTTAAAAGAAGTGAAAGCAGTATCGGATTTGGGCTGTCCTCATCCGCGACCGCTTCAACAATTTCCCCGAAATATGAGCCGAGCGCAAGCAAAATTATATCATCACGCAAACCCCGAAATTGCTCAACGGCACGGGCTTCGGTAATATACCACTTCCCCTTGTTAAAAAACAATGTCATTTCCGAAAACACAAGAAGCTGCGTCACCGCAGCTAGTTTACTGTTTTTTCGCAGAGCACCGCGCGCCGAAACTGTAATCTTGCCTTCCGACGATGTCAAAACTGTCAATATTTTGCTCGAATCCTTATACGCAGTCTCCCGAAGTATTATGCCCGTTGTGTTTACATACATTAA
>JGI20163J15578_10001151_pt1 | contig 10906 bp, 9 predicted proteins | sample TergutCu122P1_FD_15578 | JGI IMG/M metagenome (IMG submission 15578)
GGGCGGCTTCCGCTGCGCGAGCGGCTTCTGCTGCGTGTGCTTCTTCTGCTGCGCGTGCTTCTTCCGCTGCACGAGCGGCTTCCGCTGCGCGGGCTGCTTCTTCCATCTGATCCAGCCTATCTTCCAGTTGACCCAACAAAGCCCCAAGTTGTTCCAGTAATGTTTCAACTGCGCCGCATATAGGGCAATCTTCTGCTTTTACTCCATGCAAACACTCGTCCAAAGCATCAGCATAAGCTACGTCAGCCTCAGCATCATCCCATGCTTCTTCTGCGTACTCCAAAGCATCGATATCTTTGAACCGCTCAAGTTCGGTTTCAACAACCTCGGTATGCCATGTACACGAAAAAAGTAAAAAAGATATTATAATTGCAGCAAATTTAAACAGTTTCAGGGAATCCCCCTTAGCATATTTTGTATATGTCTTTCAATTTCTTCTGAATAGACTTCTATTATAACATCGGCAGGATCTTTGAGAAACCTTTCAATTTCGTTTTTGCTCCATTGTCTGGGCGTTACCCTAAAAGGCCGCCATGTAAATCCAGGGCTGCGCATATATTCAGGCGGGATTTTAAGGTCATTTGAAGTTGGAACAAATGGCGGCGCTCCTTCGCGCGTCTCAACAACAACAGGGTTTCTTGCGCCAACAGAAGCACCTGCACCTGCCGAAGCGCCGGAAATAGTGCTTATCAAAACATTTATCGCAATAATAAGAAGAATAATAAGCACAACTATAACTATGCCAAATAAGGCAATTTTATTACTTTTTGGATTTATTTTTTCTATAGTATCTGTAATTAAATTTTTAATATCCATAAAATCCTGTCAGGTTAGACTTCGCCTGCCCCGAATAAATTTTTGAAACAAAGATAAATCTTCTCTTAAAGCCTCGGGATAACCTTCGCTTAAACTTCCTCGCTGCTGCCATCTTTGTTTACCTTAAAAGATATTACCCGCGAAACACCGGATTCCTCCATAGTTACCCCCAGAAATGTCTTTGCGCCTGTAACAGTTTTTTTGTTGTGCGTAATAACCACAAACTGGGAAGCATTTCCAAACTCAACAAGAAGATTCACAAATTTGCCGACATTCGCCTCATCGAGCGCTGCATCAATCTCATCGAGAATACAAAAAGGAGACGGCTTTACCATAAATGTTGCAAAAAATAACGCAACGCCGGTTAGCGCCCGCTCCCCGCCCGAAAGCAGGGTAATGCTCTCAAGCTTTTTCCCTGGCGGCTGAACAAGTATATCTATGCCCGATGTAAGAACATTTGCATCATCCACAAGCCTTAATTCTGCCCGCCCTCCAGCAAAGAGCCTTCTAAAAAACATATAAAAATTCTTTTTTATAAGATCAAATGTTTCAAGAAAAAGCTGCTCAGATTCTGTTTTTATTTCCTGCGTAACTTTTTTAAGATCCTCTTTGGCTTTGCTAAGGTCATCCATCTGAGTTTTAAGAAAATTATAGCGCTCCTCAACTTCGGCAAACTCTTCCGGCGCCATAAGGTTTATCTGCCCCATAACCCTTATTTCTTCTTTAATATCGCGCAACTTATCCTTAAGCTCCTTTAGCGGAGTTTTTATTTCAAAAATTCGCGGTTCATATTCAGAAAGCTCGCGCGAATAGTTTTCCTTAAAATTGTCATATATATTTTTTACCTCTGTATCGAGCATTACTTTTTCCATCTGGACTTTTTCTATATTGCTCAAATTTTTTTCCAAATCTTGCTTTTTAGTTTTTGCCTGATTCTCCTTGGCAGAGAGGTCGCTGTTTTTGCGCGAAATCCCGGACTCAAGAACAGAGAGTTCTTTTAGAAGATTTTTTTCTGTTTCCAGAAGCTCTTTTTCTTCGTTTTTTACAGACTCAACTTTTACAGCAATATCTGCAATTCTTATATTGCAGCTTTCTGCTTCGCGATTGTTCTCTTTTATCTGCTTTTCGTACTCTTCGATATTTTTGCTTAACACGCTTATTGAATCATTAAAAGCAGTCTGCTGCATCTTCATTTTTACCTGCTCAACCTTAAGCTCCTCAAGCGAAGCGCGGTAAGATTCAACTAGTGCAGCAAGTTCCTTGTTCTCTTGCCCAAGTTTTTTAATCTTTTCCCTGAGCCCGGCAACTTTAGCATAAGTCGCAATTATCTCATTATCGATGCTGCGTTTTTTAGTCATAATGCCTTCAGGCGCAAGAAACTCATCTATAAAAACAGGCACCGATTTATTGTAAGTTTCAAAGTTTCTTTTTATCGCATTCAGCTTTTCCAGACTCTCTTCAAAAGCGCTGTTTGCAATTTTTATATATTCCTTCTTGTCGGCAACATCAAGATTAATGCTGTCGTCCAGGATTTTCGCCCTGCCTTCAAGAATAATTTTTAACTCCTCGATACTTTTTATTACACTTTCCTCTGCACTTTTTCGCTCTGCATGTGAATAACCAGTATCTTTAAGCGATTTATCAAGCTGCGTTACAATATCCTCAGTAATATTGCGAAGATCAGCTTGAAGCTGCTGCTGCTTTTTTTCCGATTCCCTTATCTCTTCTTCGTTATCTGCGATTATTTTTTCATTTTCACGAATTTTCAAAGCCGAGTTTTTAATCTTTTCATCAAAAGAAGAAATATTTTCCCTAACCTCATGCAGCCTTTGCCCAATCTCTTTTAAAAGATTTTCCTTGTCTGTAATTTGCTCTTTGATGGAAAAAATCTTCTCTGTTAGAGCTTTGCCGCGCAAAGTGCAGGACTCAATCTGCCGCTCGATCTCTTTTTTGCGGTCTTCGAGCATCCTAAGCTGACTCTTCTTGCTGTCCTTCTCAAGCCCAATGCCGTATAACTTTTTCTGCTTCTCGATAAGTTCAGTTTCCATCGAATTAACGAGCCCAGTATTTTCCTTAAGAAAATCATTTATAGCAGAAATCTCTTTTTCTATATTTGTTTTCTTGCCCTCAAAAGATTTCATATCCTCTTCGACCTTGTCCTTGTCGTCAAGAAACCCCTTAAGCCGCAAAAGCTGAATATCAAGCTCATTGTAGAAAAGCTTATCCTTCAGCTTCCTGTATTTTTCCGTTTTGGCAGATTGCGCCTTAAGCGAGTCATGGCTCTTTTTTACTTCGCTGATTATGGTCTCAACCTGCCGCATATTTTCTTCGGTTTTTTCGAGCTTCCGTTCCGCTTCCGCGCTTTTGATTTTAAACCGCGTAATCCCCGCAGCTTCCTCGAAAATAAACCGCCGCTCTTCCGGCTTGTTAGAAATAACCTGATCAATCCTGCCCTGCTCCATTATCGAATATGCTGATTTACCCACACCAGTGTCAAAAAAGAGTTCGCGAAGTTCCTTCAGCCTCACAAGCGCATTGTTTACATAATATTCGCTCTCGCCCGAGCGATACAGCCTGCGTTTTATCGAGATTTCCGGCACATCGAGGTTGAGCATCCCGCCATCGTTGGAGAGCACAAGAGTAACCTCTGCTATATTCAGCGGTTTTCTCGAATCTGTGCCATTAAAAATTACATCTTCCATTTTCTCGGCGCGGACAGATCTTGTCGATTGCTCGCCCAAAACCCACTTAATCGCATCAACAATATTGCTTTTTCCGCAGCCATTAGGCCCCAACAGAGCTGTTATGCCGTCTACAAAATCAATTTTACTTCTATCTGCAAATGACTTAAAGCCAAAAAGTTCTATGCTTTTTAAAAACACGCGTCCACCTGATTTATACTGATATATTCCTGCCCTTTTTGCGAGGATAGGAAAAAATTAACTTTGTTATTCAAAAGTATATCATAATTGACCTGAATAGTAAGTAATTTTATACTGATTTATACTGATGAAACAACCAACTTTAGATTTTTTCGAATTTAATTCCCTTGCCAGCCCTATCCTCGCCACCCCTGTTCCCCTAGAGGCTGTAATTTGCGGTATCGATGAGGCAGGCAGGGGACCGCTCGCAGGGCCTGTTACCGCAGCCGCTGTGGTTCTCCCCCGGGATTTCCCCAAAGAAATACTCAAAGATTCGAAAAAACTCTCTCCAACTGCCCGCAAGGAAATATGCCTCTTAATCATGCAAAAATGCAGCTATGGCGTGGGTTGGGCATGGCCGCTCGAAATAGATACGCTGAATATACACCACGCAACCCTGCTCGCAATGCAAAGAGCATTCGCAGAACTAAAAGCCGGCTTTGCGCAGGGAAGTCAGCCACCAGATACGGGCTTTGCACCCGAAAAAATCGATATCACGCTCGTAGATGGGCTTTTTATCCCTCAAATCGACTGCAAAGCCGAAGCAGTGGTTAAAGGCGATAATAAAGTCGACGAGATTAAAGCAGCTTCCATAATCGCAAAAACTGTGCGCGACTTGTGGATGCTACGCTACTCATGGATCGAGCCTGCTTATCTTTTTGAAAAACACAAAGGTTACCCAACCCCCGCGCACAAGCAGATAATAAAAGAGATAGGTTTTTCCCCAATCCACCGCAAAACCTTCAAAGCTGATTGATACTCCATATGGAAATATCAAAATCTGTTCTCAGGCAGTGTCAATTCCCTCTTTTTTTGCAATTGCATTCAGTCCGCGATCAAGGGTCAGCAGTGTTGCTCCCAAACTCCGCGCAAGAGTAAGATAGAGCATATCATAAGCAGAATAATTCATTTAAAACAATTTCGATTGCTGCGTTGCTGTCCAGTACAACAATCATCTGTCGCGATCCTCTCGTGTCAAGCTGGCGGGATCCGGAAAAGTGTTTGCATTTTTAATATTGAGACTGTCAATTTCCCGCAGAACAGCCTGGCGCCGTGTTTTTCGCTCATGGGAAAGATTTAAAGCGGTTTTTAACAAAACAATGGTTTGCTGAGGAATGCTGCGGTTTTCCTCATGAGCTATCCGCGATATAGCATCGTACAACTCAGCAGGAAAATCTCTAACCTGTAATAAAGGCATATAAAACCTCCATGTATTCAATTTTACGCATATTGCATACTTTGTCAAATTTTTGACGTGGTTATTGTCAAAAAATAAAAGGCGCAAAGCGACCGCAGAGCCTGTTACCGCAGCCGCTGTGGTTCTCCCACGGGATTTCCCCAGAGAAATACTCAAAGATTCGAAAAAACTCTCTCCAACTGCCCGCGTTGGTCTTGGCTGGCGATTTTAAAAAATTTCATCATCCCATAAATTATAAAAAAGGGATGATGGGTTGTTTTTAAATTTAATTATCTCTAGCCGTTTGTGCATCCATGTACAAACGTGTCTTCTTAGAGGGGATAATAAAATCGTCGCATAACAGGTCTGTTTACGCATCGCCCTTGAGGGGCTCGGACTGCGTTTTTGCTAGGTCATGACATAAGCCATTCCCCCGCAAAACCTTCAAAGCCGATTGATACTCACCAGCTAAATGTTATATGCTCTCTAAGGTATTTCCGCTCAGATTTTTATATACCTCAGCCGGTGTTTTCCTGATTTCTCTTTAAGTTTTCATAAAAATTTGCAAATGACAGATAGGCATAAGGAGTTATCCATAACCAACCAATACCCAATGTTAATAGTCCTAGTAAAAACCAACCAATAAAACTCAAAGAAAGTAAAAAGTATTTTAATTTATACCCTTTCATCATAGTTTGACTTTTCTTTAATGCTTCAAGCGGTTTCATTTCAGGATTATCATATAAAATATTAAACACCATAGAATATCCAATTGCTTTTATAATTCCTGGAACAATCAACAATAAACTCCAGAGAAGTGTAAAGAGAAAGAAAAAAAACATAGCTAAAAAACTCTGGAAAAACCGACTAAATCCGTCAAATATGTTTCCAATTGCAATTCCGTCGCCGCGAACTCGTTTTAAGTAAAATCCAGCCCAACCTAAGGCAAAAGGTCCGCTAACAACCGCTACAGCTATTGTAATGAGCATCTCAAGTGCAGGAATGTAGGACAAAAAACCACGTTCCGAAAACAAAAACTGGGGAACAACCGTTATTACAAGATAAATAAAAAAGGCTAGTGCCATTTTCCCCCATACACCTTGCAACTGCTTCCGTGCAGCAGCCCGCAATACATAATTTGATTGAATTGCTGTATAATCCATATATTGTCCAGCTGGATATATGGGCACACTATCATGCTTGGGAGGCGCATATGGATTTTGCGCTTCATTAGTATTTTTAGCATTGCTTGTTTCTGACATTTAATTTCTCCTTATATATAATTGAGTGATTTATTTATAGAATTTGTCAATCAGTGGTTCCAAATTATTTATATAAGCAAAATTTTACCTAGCTCCGTCAACAAATAAATTTTGTAATATTTTTATCAAGATCAGTATGAAGAAAGAGACAGATTTTATAATTTATAAACTTAAATATTTTTTTGGAAGTATATAGTCCTATAAAGATAGGGCTATATATAATTCGTGAATCAGTAATTAAATTACTGACTTAGACAGGCATCATGCAGTACCAATGATAATGGCTAGAATAATAGCACAACCGAAAATAACAAGTGCTTTAAAGTTCATCAAGTTTCACCTCCTATAATCTTTTTATACTTTATTATCGCATTATTGGAGGAAATTGTCAAGCAGCCAAAACTAAATTTTGCATATTTTGTCAATTTTTTTAATATTTTCAGATATTTTGCAGGAAAAAGCCGTGCAAAATTCGTATTTTCGGAGTTTTATCCGCCTATCGGGGCGGCGTGGGTTTTGACTTGTTTTTTTTCACATAGCTCACTGCTTTGGACATTTCGGTAAAAAAAGCTTCTATATCTTCTTCGTAGACAATTATTGAGTGCCTTTCAAAACCATCTTCTCCGTGCTTTTTACTTTCCACGATATTCATAAAAAGATCGCCTTTTCTGTTCTCTTTTACATTAAAAAAATAAGTTCTTTTTTCTGTAAGAACTTTTGATGAAAAAACTTCGCCGCGTATTCCCATTTCTTTCTCCCTTACCCGCCTTTGGTTTCGGCTTTGATGCGGCCTCCATCGGCAAAGAATTACAAAAATCAGTATATCATAATTATTTATACAAGTAAAAGTATTGACAACAAAGCTGTTTTTTATTTATATTATTCATATAAAAACTCTTTGCGCCTGTCGTATAATGGCTATTACCTCAGCCTTCCAAGCTGATGATGTGAGTTCGATTCTCATCGGGCGCTAAAAACCCTTTTTCCCCCCCAAAGATCATGCAAACCCCTAAGGAACCGCTGATTTATTCAATCGAGAATAAATCAGCTTTACCTTATTATCCTTTTTTCATAGTTTTCTGCAAGAAAACGAGAAAAAATGTGGAAGCACTGATTAGAGTCAAATTTAATCAGTGCTTCCCTAAACCTATGACTCGTTCATGGCACAGCTTCGGCTATTTAATACTTCCATCATTATTTCGGACTGCCAGTCAAAGTATGGATTAAATGTCAGTCTTGCATGAATTTTCCCAGGCTCCCTGAATCCCCAATCAGAATACCATACTTCTGCGCCCAAAAGACATAACTCGTAGTCTTCTTGTGTTTGTCCATTCCAGCACATTCTCTGGCTTCCTCCTCTGCCAAACGCTTCGTTTTCCGGAGAAAATAGTATGCTGATATGTGAAAACTGGCTTATTCGCCATTCCGGCAGATAATCCGGGCGAACAAGAACTCTGGAAGAAACTTCCATTCTGTCCGGAATCTCGCCATACCAGATAAGCCTGCTGTTCGGATTGGTAAATCTTGAATCGAACAGCCTGAGGACATATCTGGAATTAACAATATGATCGTGTTTTGTCTGTACTATTAACACGGGTCTGGTATAAGGATTTTTTCTTAAAAGAAAACGAGCGGATGCTCTTGAATGAAAGAACTGATTAAGTGCATTGGTAGGCACTGCCAGATAGCGATGCGGAAGCTGCATGGGATGTGTCCTGGTATTAACCAGCCATGTTGTAAACCGGCTGAGAATAGGCGCCATAAAATCCAGAGGGATTCTGGTTTTTATGGCAGGAGATAAAAGCAAAAGCCCTTTTATCTCCGGATTGTTTATTGCATATTCCAAAACAAGATTAGCTCCGGCGGAAAACCCGCCGAGAAATACTTCTTCAACTTCTCTGGAAAGAATTGCTACCTGCTCACTGATCTGCCTTCTCCAGTCATCAAGGGTAACGTGAATTAAGTCCGAGGGTTTTGTCCCGCATCCTGCAAGAAGAATAGCTCGCACAAGGAAATTGTTAGCTGCAAGAACAGGAGCTATGTCTATAAAGTCCCACGGAGAATTGCCGAGGCCATGTACAAGCAAAATGCCTCTTTTCCGGCTTTCATTGGCTGGCAGCCATTCTTTAGGAGCATTCCACAATATTTCTTCTTCTATGTCTTCTGTTTGAAAATTCCTGTGTTTTCTTATCCACTCGATTGTTTCAAGGCGATACTGCTCAAAACTTTCCTGTCCCATAGGGGGTATTTTTGGCTCTATTGTTTCTGCACAGCTTAGCAAAAAAGCAAATATCATCAGCATTAAAGAGTTACAGAAGAAAATACAGCTTAATTTTTTTGGCATACTAATAATTGTATCCTAATATATATAGTATATTCTAATTATATTATTATTTAGCAATTTTTGATAGTATTAATTATATAACTATTTTCTGATTTAAGGAAAAAAATTAAATGATTTTTGGGGTTGATTTCTACTCCTCAATATTGGAAAAATAACTTATATATAACATATAGATAAAAAAGATGGAGAAATGACTGGAAGTGGTTACCAAGAGGAAAATAATTCTACCATTTTTGCTGATTGGATTGATTGTGCTGATTGGGACAAATGCGCTGCCCAATGCCCATTCTCAAGAGCAAGGGATTTTTAGAGTCAATGAACATAACATCAGGCATTCACACAATGTCAGAGTGCAGGACTTGCTGCCTGTGTATGTTAGCCGGGTCGTGGACGGCGATACAATTATTGTTCTGATTAACAATCCGCCAGCCGGTCTTGCAAGGCGTGAGCGAGTGCGCTTTCTGGGCGTTGATGCACCGGAAACAGTTCATTCCTCAAGACCTCCCGAGCATTTTGGCTGGGAGTCCACAGAATTTACAAGGAGTGCGTTAGAGGGGAAAAATGTGTATCTGGCATTTGACTGGAATTTGCGGGACAGATTCGGCCGATTACTAGCTTATGTGTATCTTCCAGATGGCACTTGCTTTAATGCCATGCAGATAAAATTTGGGTATGCTCATGCGTACATTCGGTTTCCGTTTCAATTCCTTGAGGAGTTCAGGGAGTATGAAGCAAAGGCGCGAGCAGAAAAACTAGGACTATGGAGGTAAATAAATTTATGAATTGTTATTTACTGACGAAGCGAGAACCGCGGGCAAACGTAGCTTGCACATGGTCGAGCAAGGAGGTAAACAAAAGGTCGCTTTGCGCCTTTTATTTTTTGAACTGTATTACTGCAATTTTATTTCTAACAGCAGCTCCTCTTTGGGCGCAAACATCTTTCGCGCTTAAGTCTGCGCCGCCGGATCTCCAAGTTTTTCTTGACGGGCAATTGATTGAGCCTGTTTCCACAACAGGCACTTTGCGGAATTTTCTGCTTAGCGGCGCAGGAGTTGTGCGATTCAGCGCAGATGGTTATCGATCTGTGGAGTTTTCAAGCGCTGCGCTTCCGATAAGAAACAATATTCTGGGGATTAAGCTTGAAAACTATCCAGGTATTTTGCAGAGAATTAACGAATATTCTACGGGCAGCCAGCCCAAGAGCGCATATTTTTCGCCGTGCGGGCAGCGGGTTTTTGTTCCGCTGCTTAATCAGCATGGCATTGATGTTTTCCGAATGCGCGGCGAGGCTCTTGAGTTCGAGAGGCGCCTAACTGTGCCAGGCAGCACTGCTGTCGGTTTTGTGGAAGCTATGTTCGACACAAGGCGCCGGGAACTCTGGGTTTCCAACATGGTGGAAAACAGGGTTCACATTTTTGATCTTGATACTCTTGCGCACAAAACCTCTATGCCAACCGGAGGCAGGTTCCCAAAGGTAATAGCCCAGAGCCCCAACGGCAGCTTAACAGTAGTTTCGAACTGGATAACTCATGACTTGAGTGTCTTCGACTCTGATACGAAAAAATTGCTGCGGCGCATTCCTGTTGGCGGCATTCCGCGGGGCATGGCGTTTTCGGCGGATGGCTCTCTGCTCTACACTGCAATTTTCTGCGAGCCGTTAATCGCTGTAATAAACATGGCGCAAAACAGGGTGGTATCTAGTTTTCGCCTTTACGAAGGGCGCGGAGCGGCGCGCCATGTTGTTTACCGCAGCGGAAGGCTATATGTATCAGATATGTACCGCGGTACTGTAAATATTCTTAATGCTTCTACCGGCGCGCTGCTGCGTTCGCGGCGTATTGGACCCAATATCAACACTATTGTATTATCGCCGGACGGCCGCCACGTTTTTGCTTCTTCCCGCGGCAGGAACAATCCCAAAACCTACCTTCTGCCGGGGCCAGACTTCGGCGCAATCTTTAAGCTGAATGCAGGAGACTTATCTCTTGTCGAAAGGGTTTGGGGGCGCAACCAGCCTACGGGTCTTGATGTATCGCCGGACGGAAGATTTCTGGTTTTCACAAATTTTCTGGATGCAAGCCTTGAGCTTTACAGGTTGCCGTAAGCCTCTTGCAATTTTTTATGCCAGAGCTGAATGAGTGAATTAATCAGTTTAATTTGCGACTAACAAAAAAGCAGCTATACAAACTTAGTTATGTGCAATATCAATAGAGGTGTTGAAAAATTATAAAATATCGAAATATGATATTCAGCAATTAGGGGTAAAATATGTACAAACGTTTTATATTTTTGGCTCTTCCGTGAATATAGTGGAAAACAAGGAAAAATGATAGATTCAAGGGATTACAAATCAATTCTACAAAGACATTATCGGTGTACATGCACC
>JGI20163J15578_10001152_pt1 | contig 10905 bp, 5 predicted proteins | sample TergutCu122P1_FD_15578 | JGI IMG/M metagenome (IMG submission 15578)
GCGCAATCAAATATCCGGAAATTGGGAAAGGAAGGGCAGATTACGTTGCTTCACGGGGATGCCAAAGAAGAATTACCCAAATTAACGAAACCCTTTGATTTTATTTTTATGGACGCCGCCAAAGGACAATATCTATCCTTCTTCCCGGAGATATTTCGCTTACTTATCCCCGGGGGTGTGCTGGTGTCAGACAATGTCTTGCAAGAGGGGGATATCGTCGAATCTCGCTATGCCATCACCAAACGAGACCGCACCATTCATGACCGGATGCGCGAGTATTTGTATCTACTTAAACATCATGACGAGTTGGTGACGACGATATTGACGGTGGGTGATGGTGTTGCTGTAAGTAGCCGGTGCGGTGTTCTGAAGCGTTAGACCGGGAAGGTGAAACATAACGGCTCGGCACGATTCCTACTGCTTCGGTGTATTTTCGAGCGTCAGGGCAGGAAGGTAAAACACATGAGATTGACTTTGGGGTAGATTGTTCTACCGGATGAGAATGCGGTGAAATACTTTCGAGCATAAGAGACCGTCATATGAGGTGTTATCAGAATACGTGAGCGAAATGTGATTAAAATTAACGCATTTCGCTCGCGTATAATTATTGCCGCAAATAATTTTGACATCGGAAATAAGAAGAAAAGCTGCCTGTTTAAAGGGTTTTCTAGTTGACAGAGATTGTTCGATAAGATATGATATTGACATGGGAAGATGAAAGACGAGCGAAATGTAATGATTTTCACCACATTTCGCTGGAAATATGGAGGGGTCATGGCATTAATAGGTAGGGGAAAAGAAATAGAAATGCTAACAAACTGTTTCAATTCCAAAGAATCTGAATTTGTTGCGATTTATGGAAGGCGGCGAATTGGAAAGACTTTTTTGGTTAAAACTTTGTTTGAGGAAAAGTTTATTTTTTACGCAACAGGTATATTAAACGGAGATAAGAAAGAACAACTTGCTGTTTGGAATGAAGAGATAATGCGATTTGGTGGTATAGATTTACCGGCCGCCGATACTTGGATAAATGCATTTACGAGTTTAAACACACTCATTGAGCAGAAGTATTCTAAAGATAATGAAAAAAAGGTAATCTTTCTTGATGAAATTCCTTGGATGGCAACAAAAAAATCTGATTTTCTTACCGGTTTGGATTACTTTTGGAACCGCTGGGCTTCATCAAGAAAAGACATTTTATTGATAATATGTGGTTCAGCAGCCTCGTGGATAACTGACAAGATTATTAACGATAAAGGTGGACTGCACAATCGGCTCACTAGACAAATACTGCTTAAGCCTTTCACTTTAAAAGAGTGTGAACTTTACTTTCAAAGTCGTAATGTGCCAATGACGCGCTATCAAATGGCAGAGGCATATATGATTTTTGGCGGTGTTCCATTTTATCTTAGTCTTATGGAGCCTAAATTGAGTTTATACCAAAATGTTGACCAAATGTATTTTGGGCAAGGCGCTCCCTTGCGGAATGAGTTTGAAAATCTCTTTCGCTCGTTATTTAACAACGCCGGAAGCTATGTAAAGATAGTCGAATTGCTGGCCGTAAAAGGAATTGGTTTATCAAGAGATGAAATCGCTAAGGGTTCTAATATAACCAATGGCGGAAGTCTGACAAAAATTCTTAAAGATCTTTCTATAAGCGGATTTATACGTGAATATAAAGCATATGGTCAAAAGAAAAAAGATAGTTTATACCAATTAGTGGACTTCTTTTCGTTGTTTGATATTCGTTTCCGACGTGAGCGGGAGATGTATAAAAATAACTATTGGTTAAATTTCTCATCAACGCAAACGCATGCAATATGGAGCGGTTTTGCCTATGAGAAGCTATGTTTATTACATTTACCGCAAATTCTTAAGGCATTAGGGATTTCCGGAATTTTGACATCTGCGTCATCATGGCGTGGTAAGCATGAAGATGCCGGAGCGCAGGTTGATTTAGTTATAGATCGTAATGATAATGTTGTCAATTTATGTGAGATTAAGTTTTCTTCAGAACAATACCTGATTCAAAAAAAACTTCATGAATCTCTACGTGATAAAAGAACGATATTTAAATATTCCACCAAAACACGCAAAACAGTGCTAACAACGATGATTACAACATACGGTCTGAAAAGAAACCAATATAGTGGCGAGATTCACTCGCAAGTTGTATTGGATGATTTGTTTGAACCTTAACAAGCAAGTCTCCGCTTTTAGTGCATAGCACTAAGCGGCGGGGAACTTGCTTGGCTTAGTAGGAGATTTTATGAGCTCCTACTAAGAAGTTCGCAAAGCGAACTAAGGTTCACGAGTCATGCGCTTGAACGTTAGTTCAAGCTTCGTGAGAAGCGTAAGCGGATTGTGAGTGTCTATAATACGTAGCGAGGTCTTGTCGAGCTAGGGAAAGGAATTTCCATGGAGGAACGGAGTGGGGTGCTTCACTAGCATTAGGACGAGGAACTACTTCACAGAAAGAAGGAAGACTATGCATAAAAAACCAGAATTGCTCATCCCGGCAAGCAACTTAGAAGTCTTAAAAGTTGCCGTGATTTTTGGGGCAGATGCCGTGTATATTGGGGGAGAAGCCTTTGGTCTACGAGCTAAGGCGAAGAATTTTTCGCCGGCGGATATGGCAGAGGGAATCGCTTTTGCCCACGCTCATGGGGTCAAGGTATATGTAACGGCAAATATCTTGGCCCACAATAAGGATTTGTCGGAGATACGGAAGTATTTTCAAGAATTAAAAATTATCAAGCCGGATGCCTTGATTATCTCTGATCCGGGCGTATTTCAGATTGCCTTGGAAGAGTGTCCGGAAATAGAGCGTCACATTAGCACTCAAGCCAACAATACCAACTATGGGACCTACCTTTTTTGGCATCGTCTTGGCGCAAAAAGAGTGGTATCTGCCCGAGAGTTATCTTTGGCAGAATTAAAGGAGATTCGCGAAAATATCCCGGCCGAGATGGAGATGGAAACTTTTATTCACGGAGCTATGTGTATCTCTTATTCGGGACGTTGTCTTTTAAGCAATTATATGACCAATCGAGATGCTAACCGGGGGGCTTGCACCCATCCTTGTCGGTGGAAATACAGCATTGTTGAAGAAGAACGTCCGGGTGAGTATTTCCCGGTGTTTGAAAATGAGCGCGGAACTTATATTTTCAACTCGAAAGACCTGTGTATGATCGAGCATATTCCGGCGCTGATAGAATCAGGGATTGACAGTTTTAAGGTGGAAGGGCGGATGAAAACAGCCCTTTATGTAGCTACCGTGGCAAGGACTTACCGTAAAGCGATAGATGATTATGCAAAAGGAATAGAAGTGTATCAGGCATACATGCCTTGGTATTTAGAACAGATTGCCAACTGCACTTATCGTCAGTTCACCACCGGGTTTTTCTTTGATAAACCCAACGAAACTACGCAGATTTATGATAGTAATACCTACCTGCAAGAATCGGTGTATCTGGGAATTATTGAAAATGTTTCCGGCTGTGAGATAAAGGAACTGCTAAGTGGCAGAGAGGAGTTGCTAAGTGGCAGAGAGGAGTTGCTAAGTGGCAAAGAGGAGTTGTTAAGTGGCAGAGAGGAACTGCTAAGTGTCAGAGAGGAGTTGCTAAGTGGCAGAGAGGAGTTGCTAAGTGGCAGAGAGGAGTTGCTAAGTGGCAGAGAGGAGTTGTACAGTAGTGAAGAGCAATTGGCGGGATGCAAAGAGGAATTAGTAAGTGGCAGAGAGAAGTTGCCGAGTGGTAAATTGGAATGTAAAGAAGATAAGATAGTAGCTTGGTACAAGATTGAACAACGAAATAAGTTTTCGGTAGGGGAAAATATTGAAATCATGAAACCGGGGGGAGAAAATACATCCACCAAGGTTTTGGGTATCTTAAACGAAGAAGGGGAAGAGATGGAAAGTGCACCTCATCCCCAACAAGTTTTGTATGTTGCATTGGATAGAAACGCCGAGGAATACGATCTCTTGCGACGCATCGTTAGCAAATAATAATCATCTAAGCACTTTGCTGTCTCACATATAACACAAGAAAAACTGTAGAATTCCAGAGTGATTTAGTTATTATTGACAAAAAACAAAAATGAGTGTAAAATTTACTTAAGGTATTCAACAATGTGGAAATTAATCAAATGAGGAGGACAAGAAAATGGAACAAAAGAGAAAGGCAGCAAAAATTTGGATGTGTATCGCCCTGATTGCGCTTGCAATTAGTATGATTGGGGCATGTTTGGTTCAGACAAGTGGCGGACGGGTCGACATGCGTCATATCGTGACGGAAACCAGTCATGGACCTTTGAGCGGATGGCTTTTTGTCCCGGATGGTGTTTCGGCGGAAAATCCGGCTCCGGCCATCGTTACCAGTCATGGTATGTTTAATAACCGTGCCATGCAGGACCTCAACTTTGTCGAGCTCTCACGGCGTGGTTTCGTAGTTTTTGCAATTGATATGTTTTCCCACGGAGACTCCGGTACCGTCGTGGCTACACCGGTGATTGTGGGCAATAGCATGAATGAGGCGGTGCAAGTGTTGGCGCGATTAGACTATGTTGATTCGGCCAGAATCGGTGTTACCGGTCACAGTTTGGGCGGCATGACCTCGAATTCGGCAGTTCTCATTGACAATGAGCGTGAAACCCCGCTTATTGCAGCGGTGCTCTTGAATTCAGCCAATGCCACCTGGCAGGTCGAGGAAGAGTTCTACAATATTTACGGCAACCGTCATGTGGGGATTATGGCTCCTCAATATGAAGAGTTTTTCATGTTGGATGTTGATGCTGCCGGAAATGTAACCTCTCCGAGAGATTTTATCCGCTATAACAATGCTCAGTCATTCTTGCACTTTGGGCAGGACCCGACGGATTTACCGGCCAGAACAGCAGAAACCATGTATCGCGAAGTAATCGATGGTCAAGAAGCCATCCGGATAATTTACAATCCGGCAATCATTCACCCGTGGGCCCATTTTTCGTCTCAAGCAACAAGCGCCACAATTGGGTTTTTTGAGGCGGCTCTAGGGGCGCCGAATCCTATTGGCCCGAACAACCAAGTGTGGCAATGGAAAGTTTTCTTTAACACGCTGGGACTGATTGCAATCTTTATTTTCCTTGTTAGCTTTGTGACCTTGATGGTATTTACCAAAGCTTTTGAATCGTTGCGGGCGAAAGAGGTGATTGCTCCCGGTACAACGAACAAAGCCGGGAAAATCTGGTTTTTTGTGCTGGCCTTGCTTGGAGCAGCAGTGGCAACATTAACCTATTTCCCAATTTTGTCAGCGACTGATGCTTTCCGGCATTCATCTGATAGTTTTGCCCAAACCCAGGGCTTTGGGATTGCGACGTGGGCCTTCGTAAATGGTTTGGTGGGCCTTGTACTGATTGCCGTGTATTATATTGCTTACGGCAGAAAAGCCGGCTTTTCGCTGAAAGAGCGGGGGATAAGCATTGGATTTAAGAATATCGGGAAAACAATTCTTTTAGCGGCCCTTTCCCTGACGGCATTCTTCGGGGTATTATTCTTTGCCGATTATTTCTTCATGGTAGACTTTAGAATCTGGGTGGTGGCACTTCGCCCATTCCAATCGGCCCGACTGATTGGCGCCCTTTTCCCATATATGCTTTTCATGATTGTTTACTTTACGGCCAACTCTATGTCGGCAACCAGCTTTGGTTACAATGATGTGGGGCGTAAAAAGTGGGTGAATATGTTGATTTTCTCCGCCATCAACGTTTCTCCGGCAGTGATCTTGATTAGTTTGCAATATATTACTTTCTTTACCACCGGCTGGCTATTCTTTGGCGACCATGCCGCCGCCGGACAAGGCCCATATCACATGTTTACGATATGGATGTTCCCGTTCGTAGTGATTTTGTCGCTGACACCGGTTATTGCCAGAAAGATTTATAAAGTTACGAATAATCCATATCTGGCCGGTATTCTTAATGGGGTAATCGTTACCATGATGGCCGCCGCAAATACTTTGACTTGGACAGTGTGATAATAAATGTCCTAAGAGCACTATTGGAAACTCAGGCACAAAGATGCAGGCAAGAAAGTTTCCGATAGTGCTCTTTACAACAAGGAGGAATGATGGACCGGAACGCATACAAAAAACGCATAAACTGGTTTCAACACGATCGTTTTGGGATGTTTATCCATTGGGGGCTCTACGCTATTCCGGCCCGTGGTGAGTGGGTACGAAGTGTTGAGAAAATGCCAAAAGAAGAGTATCAAAAATATTTTGATGCCTTTGACCCAACCGATTACAATCCTCGGGAGTGGGCAAAACTGGCTAAGCACGCAGGGATGAAGTACGCTGTACTGACTGCCAAACACCATGATGGTTTTTGTTTATTCGACAGCAAATTAACCGACTACAAAGCTACGAATACGAAAGCCGGGCGGGATTTGGTGCGAGAGTATGTGGAGGCGTTTAGAGCAGAAGGGATTAGAGTAGGATTCTACTATTCAATTATCGATTGGGATCATCCCGATTACCCGCATTACGGCGACGCAAACCACCCGATGCGTGATAATGAAGATTATAAAGACCATGGAAAAGAAGAGAATTTCGAACGATACTTGGATTATATGCATGGTCAGGTGCGAGAACTGTGTACTAATTACGGCAAAATTGACATTCTTTGGTTTGATTTTTCCTATGACCATCTGACCGGCGAGAAGTGGCGAGCGACTAAACTGGTGGAAATGGTACGTTCGCTCCAACCGGGAGTCATTATTGACAACCGTTTGGAGGTGTCCGGGGAAGGGTTTGGTTCCTTATTAACCGATAATCCGAGCGTTTATTCCGGGGATTTTGTTTCTCCTGAACAGATTATTCCCCCTGAAGGCATTTTAAGCAATGCCGGCGAACCGGTAGCTTGGGAGGCTTGTGTTACGCTGAATAACAATTGGGGATATGCAGTATATGACCACGATTGGAAGAGTGCGAAAACGGTCATCCGAAAATTGGTAGAATGTGTCAGTAAGAACGGTAATCTGTTGCTCAATGTGGGACCGGATGCCAGGGGGCGAATTCCTCGGGAAAGTGTGGAGATTCTTACGCGGGTTGGCGATTGGATGCAGCGTAATAGTGCCGGTATTTATGGATGTGGTGCCGGTTATATCGGGCAACAACCATGGGGTACCGTCACCGAAAGCGAAACCGCTATCTTCTTGCATGTGTTTGAGGAAACTGTTGGGGCAATCCCCTTAAAAGGCGTAAAAAAAGAAGATTTTAGTTTGGTTCAATTTGAGGAAAATGGTGCGGAAATTCAATTACAGGATTCTTGGACAACGGGGAATTATCCGGAATATCTGTATATCCCGGTGGGGCCGAATGCATTTGGCAGTTACTCTTTGCCGGATGAGATTGATACGGTTATTAGGATGACGAAGAAAAAGTGATGATTACAAGAGATGTTTATCGGTCAGAGCTGTTCCGCAACAGAAATTCGCACCCTGGTGGAGGATATGATTGCCGGAACAAGGGTGGCTCTGCCAAAAGAGTGGGTTTAACAACTAGCTCGCTTCAGTTCGCACCGTGGAAAGGGGTTCGCAGTGCGAACTGATGTCTCCTGCTTTAACGTAACAAAGAAGTCAAACAACTTGTTTTGGCTTCTTTTTTTGCGCCAAATATGATATAATGGTGATGTACAACTCGTGCATTACCATTAACTGTTCAACCGGAAGGATGGATGTGAGGAATATGAAAAAACCACTTGCTATTGGAATTGACAGTTTTCGTAGGATAAGAGAAGACGATTATTATTATATTGACAAAACCTTGATGATTCAAGATTTTCTTGAATTTAGGCAAAAAGTTGCTCTCATTACCCGTCCCCGCAGATTTGGAAAGACACTGAATATGACTATGCTGCGAGAATTTTTTGATATCACCAAAGACAGCAAGGATATATTTGCCGGCTTACGTATCATGGATACGGAATATAAAAGCCAAATCAATTCGATGCCGGTGATTTTTTTGACCTTGAAAAATTGTTCAGGAAATACCCACGAAGAAATAAAAGAAAGTTTAGCCGAGACAATCCGTGAGGAATATATGCGATATGTGGAAATATTTGGTAAAGCGGTGGATAAAGAAAGCCCTCGCTATATTATGTTTTACCGAACATATGAGGCTTTACTAGCAGGAGAGATTAGTGAGTCACTTTTAAAAAATAGTTTAAGTGAGTTGATAAAGGCAGTTAGTCTATATTATGGCAGAACGGTTCTGGTATTAATTGATGAATACGACCAGCCTTTAATCAAGGCCCATGAAAAATGCTTCCGCAGTGAATTTACGAATGTGTATGGCGGTTTTTTGGGAAAAGCGTTAAAAGGAAATGAGTATCTGGGACAAGCTTTATTAACGGGAATTCAAAGAGTGGCAAAGGAAAGTATTTTTTCAGAATTAAACAACTTCCTTGTTTACACTGTGCTTAGTAAGAAATACTCTCCTTACTTTGGGCTAACGACGGAGGAAACGCGTCAGGCTTTACAAGATTATGGAGAAGAATTAAGCGAGGAAATCCGTTCTTACTATGATGGTTATATGTTCGGAGAAATCAATATGTATAATCCGTGGTCCATTTTGTGCTATCTAAATGAGCATGAATTAAGACCTTATTGGATTAACACATCTACCAATGCATTGGTGAGGGAGCTGATACCAAAGGCATCGCGCGATTTTTTGACGGCTTTTGAGGAATTAATATTAGATGGTGAGGTGGAAGTAGCGGTAAATCTGGAAGCCTCATTTTTAGAAATGGCTAACACCGGCACCCTTTGGGGATTGCTTATCAATGCAGGATATCTAACCGGAATTCGGAGCATCGGAGCGGGCGAGTTAATTCTTAGAATCCCCAACAATGAAGTGAAATCGGAGTTTCGCTCGATTGTCGCATCCTATCTTCAGTTAGGGGGGGATGAATTGAACCAGTTATTTAATGCTTTACAAGCGAACAATATGGAGCGGTTTCTAAATCTTTACCAAAAGCTAATCTATCGTTATGTTAGCGTTCATGACATTAAAGAAAATGGCTACCATATGCTATTTTTAGGAATGGCTATTTCGGTGTCCGGGATGTACCGCATAACAAGCAACCAAGAAGCCGGCGATGGTCGGCCGGATATTGTGATGGAATCACTTCAACCGATCATTCGTCCGCATGTGGTTTTTGAGTTTAAGCAAGGAGAAAATGTGGAAAAGTTGAAGCAACAAGCATTGGAGCAAATCTTAGAGAAAAAGTATTATGCGAATCTTACCGGAAAGGTGCTATGTGTAGGACTTGCTCACAGTCAAAAGAAATGTGAGCTGGTGTATGAAAAGATAGAAGTAGAGTGACAGGTCACTTTGTTAGTTTGAAAGGACTCACTAATGACAGTGACACGTTCGCCCTACGGGCACCGTCCATGTTAAGCAATCAAAGTACAATTGCAAGCAATCAAAGTACAATTGCAAGCAATCAAAGTACAATTGCAAGCAATCAAAGTACAATTGCAAGCAATCAAAGTACGATTGCTTTGGCAACGACATGTTGCGCGTAAGCATGTAAAGGACATATGCTAAGCACCCATGACGGGAACAAGAGGAAGGAAATGGTCAGCATGAAACTGTGGCAACTATTAGAGCGTTTTGAATATGAGCCGGTACAAGGTAGTGTTGAGATAGAAATATCTACCTTGTCCAATGATTCTCGCAAAATAGAGCAAAACTCCGTTTTTGTTTGTATTAGCGGAGCTGTAAGGGATGGTCATGATTTTGTGGCAGAAGTAATCGAAAAAGGGGCGACGGCTTTGATTGTCGAGCAACCGGTGGAGGCTCCGGAGCAGATTACGGTGATTCATGTGGATAATAGTCGCTATGCCTTGGCATTGATGTCGGCGGCTTATTTCGATTATCCGGCAGAGAAAATGAAAATAATCGGTATTACCGGCACCAAGGGCAAGACCACTACCACCTATATGGTCAAATCCATTTTAGACAATGTGGGATACAAAGTAGGATTAATCGGCACCATCGAAGCGATTATAGGGGATAAACATATCCCGGCCGCCAATACGACGCCGGAGTCTTTTACTATCCATGAGCTGCTTGCTAAGATGTTGGATGCCGGAATAGATACGGTGGTGATGGAGGTGTCTTCTCAAGGGCTAAAGCTTCATCGCACCGCCGGAATTCAGTTTGAAATTGGGATTTTCACCAATTTGGGATATGACCACATTGGTCCCAATGAGCATGAAGATTTTGAGGATTATAAGCGATGTAAAGGGATTTTATTTACCCAGTGTAAACTGGGTATCGCCAATCGCGACAATGAATATTATGAGGAAGTGTTTAAGTATGCCACCTGTCGGCGGGAAACCGTCGGATTTTCTAGGGATGCTGACTTGCATGCGGAAGACGTACAGCTACTATCCAAACCCAATTCTTTGGGCGTATCCTATCAAGTAAAGGGGCTGATGGACTTTCCGGTAGAAATCGAGATGCCGGGGACATTTAGCGTGTATAATTCTTTGCTGGCCATTGGGGTATGTCGTCACTTTGGGGTGCCCATTCCGATATTGCAAGAAGCCTTAAAAAAAGCCCATGTAAAAGGGCGAATTGAGATGATCCCGGTGTCGGATCAGTTCACATTGTTAATCGATTATGCTCATAATGCTATGAGTTTGGAAAGTTTGTTGCTGACTTTGAGGGAATATCAGCCCACCCGCCTGGTCTGTTTGTTTGGCTGTGGCGGTAATCGCGCCAAAGATCGTCGCTTTGAGATGGGGGAAGTGTCCGGCCGGTTAGCCGATCTGACGGTGATTACCTCGGATAACCCTCGCTATGAAGAGCCTCAGGATATCTTAGATGATATCAAAGTAGGGGTGAAAAGAAGCGGTGGTGA
>JGI20163J15578_10001153_pt1 | contig 10901 bp, 10 predicted proteins | sample TergutCu122P1_FD_15578 | JGI IMG/M metagenome (IMG submission 15578)
TACAATTGCGTTATCGAAACAAACAACGAAAACACTTGCTCCGCATTTCACTTATTTGTGGTATTCACAATTATGAAATCGGGTTTTAGGACAGGTCTATTCTGTATGATGATATTTACATGCGACAATTTAGCGATATTGATATTATGGCACATGAGGATGATATTGTATCCATGTGTAATAGCATGGAGTCATATGGATACATCGATGGTTTGACACACCTTTTAAGACAAAACAATTTAACGATTTCTGATTTTAATAAAGATGTATATTTTATGTCTGGCAATGAGAAACAATTTTTTAAAGAATCAAGTATGTTGGTAGAAATCAAAAAAAGTGTTTGGAATTATAATGCTGCGGAGGTTTCATACGCAATAAAAAGAAGAACCAGTCTCAAAATAAATGGCTATAATTTTTATAGTTTGAGTTTACAAGATATATTTACTGTTCTAATAGAAAATACATTTACTAATTTTTATGCGGATTATGGTATTCAAAACGATTATATTGCTCGAGAAATTGTTGATTTTCATTTTTTTTTATGTAAGTACGGCAAAGCATTTTCATTTGATTTCATGGAAACATTTATTCAAGGCCCCCATGGAAATCGATTGGCCCATGTCATGAGTTTAGTAAAAAATTTCTTTTGTGAGAAAGCATTATCTAAAATTCCGCAACAATTATTAAACCTATCCCCTAAAACAGAGCCCGATGCATATACAGATTTAAAGTGGCAAAGTTGCTTATATCAAAGAATTTTTAATCCAAAAAAACGTATGGAGGAATTTGAGTATCTATGTTATTTGGATGCAATAAATTCTACGTGGGGTACTCCTTATGCAGCCTTCAATATTAATAAACACCCATATAATTTATCAGAAGGAAAATTAGATTTATCTTGTATGCCTTGGGTTGATCAAAATTTTACAAGGATACAACCGATTCCTGTATACTGGGGTATTGGATATGATGAAGACAAACTATATCTATCATTAAAAGTGCATACTGTGTATCCAAATATGAGGATTGAACATGCTATTTTAAATACAGACGTAAAATACGGCGAAAAACTTGAGTGCAAGGTATTTGTAGATTTTGTTGACAAACAAATGACAAATCTGGTTTCAGATATTGAAAATACACAGATGCATCACGCAGTGTTAGGTGATTACGACATATTAACAATTTCCTTTCCAAGACACGGCTCTATAAAACATAAAAAGGGAGATAGAAGTGAATACTTTGCGTATTTTGAGATTCATTATTTAGAAAAATCAAGAGCATTTAGGATATGTCTATGGGGAAATTATAGAGAAATGCCAAGATGTTTTGTTAATGAAGTATAACGAAGGAAGGACAATAATAATGTCAAATTTTAGTTTTTTGCAATCTTGCAAAAATGTATGTGACGATGATTTTTATCAATTAATGCAAAATATCGAGTCTAAAACAGTTCTGGAATTGCTTAATGATGCTATCAAATCTGCTCAGGATTGGATAGAAACTGACTGTGAATACTATGAATCACTTTTTGAAATGTATAAGAATTGGTATGGTATCAATGATTTTGCAATGGAACCAAATTTTATTCAATGTTTTGGTGGCTTGTATGATTTTCTGAAAAGTAATGTTCATAATTTATATAAACTTTACGACATTTTTACTGATTATCGTTCTAAGTACACGATGAAAACGATCGTACAGCATTGGCTTACATTTTCACCAGACATACGCAAATATGGTATTGAATCAACCTTTCCACAGTACTTTGACTTAGACATAATAAGGTGCGATGAGAACGAAGTATTTGTGGATTGCGGTGGTTATGTAGGAGATACGGTTGAGGCTTACCTTAGTTTTTATGGGAATAGGTATAAAAGTATCTATTCATATGAAATAACTACTTCAAATTTTGAAATTGCAAAACATAAATTGAAAGATGTAAAAAGATTGTTTCTTCGTAACGTTGGTGTTTCTGATGCAAACGCTATTCACAAATTGCTCGAAGTAGGTACGCATGGCATCGGCAATCGTCTTCACGAAGATGGAAATATAGAATGTAGTACTGTGAGAATTGACGATGATATAAGCGAAGACATAACATTCATAAAAATGGATATCGAAGGCGGGGAAATAAATGCGCTAGAGGGTGCAAGAAATCAAATACAGAAAAACAGGCCAAAACTCGCTATTGCTTTGTACCATAACAGGTCAGATTTAATAGAAATACCACAATATATAAATAAGATTACGTCGGGTTATAAGTTCTATTTACGAAACTATTCATTGGAAAATTTTCCATTTCCAACAGAATATGTATTGTTCGCAATGCCTTGCTAATTATTTTACAAAACGGAGTGAAAATATGCTTTATAAACATATAAAAATAAAAACTTTGATGATCGAAATTTTGCAGGGATGTAATGTAAACTGTGTTCATTGTTATAATCGAAAGAATCAAATTATAGAGGTTATGACCGTAAATGATGTAATCGGTCTTATTGAATGTTTTAATTCATATGGACTAGAAGAAGTTATAATTACCGGCGGTGAACCTTTGCTACATCCAGATTTTGAAATGATTGTAAGCATTTGTGAGAAATACCCCGAACTTAATTTTGAAATTACGACAAATGGTCTTTTATTGGAGAGCAAGATAGTTGTACTTGTTGAACAATATAAAAACGTTGGGGTTCAGATTAGTGTTGATGCCTCTTGTAAAGAAACATATGAAAAGATTAGAGGCGAAGGTAACTATGAGAAATTTTTGATTGGACTTGGTTTGTTAACGAACTCTTCTATAAAAAAGAAAAGTTGTCGAATGGCTGTTTCTAAATTAAATTACAAAGAAGTTGCTGATGTTTACAAACATTCTATACAAAACGATATGTATCCTTCATTCCTTTTTGTGTCACAATGTGGAAATGCTTTTGATAATTGGAATGAGTTAAAAATGAGTATACCGGAACAGTTAAATGTTATAAATCAAATAAATAATATGAATAAAAAGATTGGCTATAATATTCCCGTTCCCTCTCCAGTATCTGACTGTAGCTTTTCTCGCAATGAGGAGCGGGAGAGCTTAGCGATAAAACCGAATGGTGATGTTGCTGTATGCCAGCTATTGTACGATTATCCTGTAGGGAATGTTTTCAATTCAAAACTAGCTGATTTACTTACTGGTGAAAAAATGATGAAACTATATCATGATGGTAATAAAAGAAATGACATATTACGAAATTCTGAAATGTGCATTTCTTGTCCAATTAAGAAAGGTTGTGGACTAGGATGTATAGGAGAGGCATTGGAAGATGGCAATATCTATGGGGTTGATAGATGGTGTGAACTTAGAAAAGCAGTTGCGGTTTGTAACCTCAATGGCTTTACTTAAGTTGTATTTGTTAAAATGGTAACCTTTAAAGTTTACCGACTATTGTAGAAAGAGGTGAGACAATGAAAACAAAGTGGCAAAAACCGATACTTCAAACGTATAATATAAAGAGCTTGATGGACAACATTATTGCTTATGCAACATCATGGAACAATCCTTGTTTGAACGGACCATTTGGACATCAAACACCACCAAATCCACCTGGAAATGCACCGGGCAATCCACCCTCATCAGGATGTACTTCTTTTCCAAATAATACCATTGGTTGTACTTGGTGTTTACGGACTCAAAACGGCAATTTCTCTGAAATTGTAGATGCGGGGTAAACACTTATCTGTTTGTGTTTTTACAAACTGATAACTCTTTTAATGTTTTAGCAAAACAGTATATATTTAGTAGTATTTAACACTTCTGTTTTCCCCATAGAGATTGCTATTAACAAAAGTTTCATGTGAGAGGTTGATAAATAATGAGAGCGTATTCAAAAAAAATGAATGTCATCCTCATTGTCTATTTTGTGTTATTACTTTTTTTGTCCGCATGTAATACAAACCGCGTCCAGGGCTATATTTCGGAAATAAACGGAGAAACCGTACCTCCTCCGCTGCCACCATCGTCACAAGATGATTACGGCACGGAAGCCTCAGCGGAAAAAGACTTTCATGCATACGGTATAATTCATACGCCTGTAGATTTGGGCGGGCGTACAATACGGCATATAACCTACCTGGGGTTTAATTTATTATACACCCTTACAGAAGAACCCGACCCGGCTTGGGAACGATATGAATGGTACAAAATGATGTGGAATAATACCCGACGTGTAAAAAATTCGTTTAATTTTGAAATAGAAATGTTGGAAGTAGACTGGAGCGAAAAAAGTATTATTGACGCTTTAACTACATCCGTAATGGCAGGTGCCCCAATTGCAGATATTGCCCTGCTTCTTCAAAATAATATAATTCCTGCTGTTTTGGATGATATTCTCATACCATTGGACAGCATTAACGTGTCAAATTCCGATATCTTGGGGCCGCAAGTTTTTGGGCGTACGGAAGCGGAAATTCTAGGGGAAAGATGGAGTATAGCTTATAATCTTCCTGTGGTTGGGCCTACACTGGGTGTAAACTTGGATATAATTAACGCAATTGGTGCGCCACACCCGTTGGATTTGTACCATCGGGGGCAATGGACATGGGATGTTTGGCTTGAAATAATGCGCTTAGCCACACGAGATACTACAGGGGATGGTAACATTGACCAATTTGGTATTTCCGGCTTACCGGCTCTCATTATAATTCACACAATTTCCGCTAATGATGGGGAAATGGTAACATATGACTTTAATTGGAACATGCGCCATCCCAATACAGTGGAAGCTATGGAGTTTGTTGAAATTATTTTTAGCGAAGGTCTTTTGCAAGAAGTTGAATATCTCTTTCATTGGCCGGCACAAGTGGTGTTTGATGAAGGCAGATCCGCGTTTTTTATTGCGGACTACCAGAGCTTATCATGGGGAAACCCCAATTTTGAATTTGTTATCGTGCCCTTCCCTTATGGACCTAGCAATACCAGCGGTAATGTAGGAATGATCCCGGCATGGAGTACAGGACTTGTGTTTCCGCAAGGCTCCCCTTGGAACCCGGCAGAGTTGTTAATGGTAATTGAAGAGTTGTGGACTTGGGCCGGAGGAGAAACAGAAATAGCGCAGGAAATTGTTGTCGGTCCATGGCGAGCGGTTTACCCTACTGAGGATGATTTTCAACGGGCACTACATGCCGGACGCCACTTATACCGCTGTAAAACAGGTGTTGTGCCATATTTACACAGGGCATTTGATCACTTTGCAAAGCACTTTCTTAACCATGATAAAACAGCCTTGCAGGTCATTGACGCCCACCATGATGCTCAGCAAGTAATTTTAGATGAATTTTTTAGGCGATAGGCTTATACCTATTCATATCGACAGAAAGTCTTCAACGTACTATATCTACAAGTTGTTGTATTAACTGGACAACCGAGGAATGCCTTGATTCTTGATCGATTTGTAATTTGTTCACTTAATTGACAATAAATTACGTTACAGATTATTAGTGCACATCACAGTGTGCGACAACAAGTTTCATGCAAATTACAAATATGATGATAATAAAATAATACATGGAAAGGTGATGTTAATTTTGAACATGAGTTTGTCTGCATATTATATGAAAAATGAAATGTTCGTAGTTAATGAAGTGGATGAATCAATCATAATTTTTGATTCGGATTATCAGGAGACATATGTACTCAATTTTATCGAGCGTTCTATTTGGAACCATTGTGACGGAGTGCATACTTTTTCAGATATTATATGTAAAATGAAAGAGCAATACGACTCTGATCAGGAGGAAATAGAAGAAGATGTTCGTGAATTTCTAATTGCATTGTTGGAAAAAAATATTATTGTTGAGCAAAAATAAATAAATTTCAGGTGGTGAAAGAATGTGCGATTCAAGCAAAGTTATAGTTTATATACCAAACACAACCTTTGCTTATTTACTTATCACAGATTCTAGTGAACTTGCTATGGCAATTTCACACATATACCATCCCTACGCTAGAAATGATTCAATGTGTTTTGATAACAAAGTAACAATGTCAACCATTGAGTACTATCTATGTAACCCCACATCATTGAGAGTTACAGCACCAGATGTCGATGAAGTGTATATGTTAACTGTTTTTCCGAAGCAAGTTGTTGCCATAATTTCACAAATAATTCAATATTCACTATTAACAGTAAAACCCCATAACCTCTTTCATGGTGCCGCAGTAAACATTAACGGCAAAACAGTGGTTTTCTTTGGCAAAAGTGGAACAGGAAAATCGACGTTTATAACCTATTTATTACATAGTTGCGACTGCAGCTATATAGCCGAAGATGTACTCAACATAAATTATAGTAACAACAAAATCCTTCCTTTCCCAAGACCATTGCATTTGAGGGCGGATACACCAAACTTCTTAAATATAAATTATGGTATAAGGGTTAATACATTATATAGCAAAAGTGGTGAGTTTGAGAGGTCACTATTCATCCCGTCAAAATACTTTGACTATGATAATGAAGTAGATATTGATTTGTATGTTATGTTATCAAGAAGTTCTATATCTGAAATTGTCCTAAAGCAGGATGCGAAAGATAAAAGAAACCTTTTACTTCATAGTTGTTTTTTACCTCGAAATCTTCATATTAATATGGAAAGCTGCATAAAATTATCAAACAAGCATGAAATATACGAGTTATCAGTACTCGATTTAAGCATATCGGCAATATTGTTAAATGAACTAACAAGGGGATGAAACAAATGAGTATTAGTAATAATATGCTAAAAGTAATCATGAAATCTGTTGGTTGCCTTAAAATGACTATATCGGGAACCAGCATGTTACCCATAATAAATGATGGTGATAACATACATATAGAAATTGCCGATATCTATGATGTTGGTGATATATTATTATTTTATTACGGCAACTATGCTTTGGCCCACAGATTGATAAAGAAAGTAGAAAATGTATATTTTTGCAAAGGAGATAATACATTTAAAATTGAAGATATCGAATATGATCAAATAATAGGGAAAGTTGTTTTTATTTCAAGTTCCAAGTATTGTTATCCTCCACCACCAAGGGATAAGAGGTTTTATGAGTTGTCATGGAAAATAGGGCAAAGTTATATGGAATCTGGTTTAGATTATCATGCGGTGGTAACAACACCAATATTTACAGAATATAAGAACAACTACCTTTGATGTATATTTGGTTTTTACTATAGGAGAATAAGCATCATGAATCTATTAGATAATATGACTTTTTGTAAAGCATTAACCTTACCGTTTCGTATAACCCCCATGGCAGCAATTGTAGGAATTATTGATAGGCTGCTTGGTATTGTTATTGCACCAATTAGTATTATTATCACATCGTATTTCATAGACACCGCAATTAATGTTATTACAGAAGAGCAAGATGTAAGAAGAGTAATACTGCCACTTATTGTAATGGTCTTTTTTTCTATTTACGGATACATAACCAGCCCATTACTGGGGCTGATAAACCAACGTGCTGCAATGAAAACATACAGAATTTTACGTGAGCAATTTATTGCAAAACGTGTGGGGTTGGAATATAAGCATATTGAGAGTATGGAAACAATGGACTTAATAAATCGGGTTTGGAGCGATCCAGAAAGGCGTATAAGTGAAATACTCTCAAATCTGTTAAATTGTTTTTCTACAATAGGGATTACAGTGAGTTTTGTTGTGATCCTTTTTACATATGCTCCAATAATCGGTAGTATTGTATTTGCACTTTCAGTACCTGCATTTTTTATAGCTTTAAAAGCAGGTAAAGCCACTTATCAGGCATATAGGGAAACAACGGTTGACCGCCGTTTCTCGTGGAGTTTTTATTGGGTTTTGACCGCAAGGGAGACTACCGCAGAGCGTAATATGTTCAACTATTCCCAATACATGGGTGATAAGTATATGTACCACTTTGAAAAAGATCGCAAACATAGGCTAAAAACTAATAGGTTATGGTTTATACGTTCAAAAAGTACTGCGATGATAACAGGGGCTTTGTCTATTGTAAGTATGATCTTACTGGCTCCTTCTGTGGCAAGCAGGAGTTTGAGCGTTGGTATGTTCATTGCACTGCAAGGGGTACTTTTTTCATCTGTGCAAATGATAAGTGTTAATCTGCCAAATCATTATAAAGTGTATATTAAACAGCGGGAGTTTATTAAAGAGTTAAATGCGTTTTTTAACCTTAGCAAAATATCCGGTGCCGAAGCTCTTCCGGCTCAACCACCAGAGTTTAAAAAACTAGAATTTAGAAATGTTAGCTTTGTATACCCTGGTACGAAAAAAATAATTTTAGATAAGTTGTCGTTTACTATAGAAAAGGGAATGCAATATTCCTTTGTAGGTGTAAATGGTGCCGGTAAAACTACAATAATAAAATTAATCACACGTTTGTATGATGATTACACTGGCGAAATTTTACTAAACGGCAAAACACTACGAGATTGGCCGCTTGAAAAAATTAAAGCTTGCTTCTGCGTGTTATTTCAGGATTTTGCACGTTATGACATAACCGTTGCAGAAAATGTAGCCATTGGAAAAATAAATAATGCAACAAAAGCAGAAATAGACAATGCGCTAAATGTATCAGGCTTTATGCAATGCGCAGAAGAACTTATGAATGGCACAGAAACATTGCTGGGAAAAACACATGAGTACGGAGTAGATTTATCCAGCGGGCAATGGCAGCGGCTGGCATTTGCAAGGGCAATAATAAACCCAGCTCCTGTAAAAATTTTGGATGAACCAACAGCGGCACTTGATCCCATTGCGGAAAGTCATGTATATGCTCAATTCAAATCTATCAGCGCTGGGTCTACCACAATTTTTATTAGCCACAGGCTGGCGTCCGCAAAACTAGCAGATACAATTTTTGTGCTAAACAATGGCAGATTAGAGGAGATTGGCAACCACGATCAATTATTGGCTGCACAGGGGGTTTATGCAGAAATGTACACAAGCCAGCAGAGTTGGTATAAGTGAATGGAGGACTGAATGAATAATATAGAAAAACCCCTATCAGTATATAAAGCTGTTAGATATACAATACCACTGGTAATAAAATCCGTTCCGCTGGCAAGCCTGCTTAGTGTGCTTTTGGCCGCACTTAATGGGGCGTCATGGGGTTTGGTTGCACCCATTAACCGTCATCTATATGATGCGCTAATAGACTTAGCCGCAGGGCAGGGTTTGCTTAGGTTTGTATATACCAGCATTGCCATGGTAATTGCACTAATGCTAATGCAACAGCTGATAAGCGCAGTACATAGCTTTATTTCCTACTACGCTTTAAAAGAAAAAGCGTCGGGTTGTTTGGCAAAAATAATTTTTGACAAAGTAAGTTTATTACCCGCACAATTTTTTGAGGATAAAGATAGGCTTGATGATATAGAAAAAGCAGGCTCGGGTAAAGACGGCGCAATAAATATGTATATATCAATAAGTGATGGGCTATTTTTTTATAGTGCATATTATGGCATAATGGGTACTTTTTTGTGGCAAATGGAACCTGTTTTACTGTTGGCTGTTGTATTTATTTTTACCCCAGTACTGCTTACGCAAATTGTGGAAGCAAAAATATATTCCAAATTGGAAGATGTGTCTGCACCTATACGTCGCCAATATTTTCATTATGAATATTGTTTGACAGGGTCCAAAACAATGAAAGAAACACGAATTTTTGGAGCATATTTTTTCTTCATGCAGTTATTTAGGAACTCATTGGAGCTTTTAATGCAGAATGATTGGGATGCTCATAAAAAAATTACAGCCATACACCTTTGTTTAAATATTATTAAGGGTGCCGGGTGGGTAGGTGTAATTATTTTACTATTCCGTTCTCTTATGGAGGGCAGTATAACAGTTGGAGCGTTTGCGGCAGTGTTTACATCTGTAGGTATGATGTTTAACTCAATTGAAGGGTTGCTTATACAAATAAAATCCAATATCACGCAAAATCTTGGGCGTATCCATAATTTTATAAGGTTACTAGATGTCCCTATTCTAGAAACAAATAATAACACGCCGGATTTCACAAAAGGAGTAATTGCAGAAAGCATTACTTTTGCATATCCGAAGTCGGAAAAAAATGCTGTAGACAGTGTGTCAATTGTACTAAAACCTGGTGAAACATTGGCACTTGTAGGTGAAAACGGTAGTGGGAAAACTACCTTAGTCAAATTACTATGCGGTTTATACAAACCCGATAAAGGGCATATTTTAATTGGTGGCTGTAATACGACAAATACTGCCAGTAGTGCTTTATTCTCTAAAACATCTGGTGTTTTTCAAAATTATTGTTGTTATGTGTTTGAGTTAGAAGAAAATGTACGAATTAGTTCTGCAATGTCAACTAACGACCCTATACCTGCACTGATAGATGCAGATGTTGATTATAAAGACGAACAAACCTTCCCAAATGGATTAAAAACGATTCTTGACCGAGAGTATGGTGGCGTAGATTTGTCCGGCGGCCAATGGCAGCGTGTAGCCACGGCAAGAGGCCTGTACCGCCAACACGACTTTATTGTGTTGGATGAACCTACCTCTGCGATAGACCCAATAGAAGAAACGCGTATATACAAACGGTTTGCAGAATTAACACGTGATAAAATGGCAATTATTGTTACGCATCGTTTAGGTTCTGTACGAATTGCTGACAGAATTGTAGTAATGGATAGCGGCAAAATAATTGAGTCTGGAACACATGAAGAATTACTTGTATGCAATGGAAAATATACTGAAATGTGGATGACCCAGGCAGAAAATTACAAGTAATATGGCTCAACACCAGAATCCGTGGTTACGAATTAAGCCGCAAGTGCTCTAAACACATAAGTAGCAATCTCCTTGTTACACTCGATGGCTATTAGTGCCTCGTA
>JGI20163J15578_10001156_pt1 | contig 10878 bp, 7 predicted proteins | sample TergutCu122P1_FD_15578 | JGI IMG/M metagenome (IMG submission 15578)
AAGCAGGATTTATTCAAGCTGCGGAGGTGTAGGGCGTAATATTGTTGAAAATGCCGCGCGGCTTGGTATCGATTCGAGTTTCATTTCTGTGTTGGGCATCGACGCTTTTTCTTCTGAGCTTCGGAAATCTTGCAAGAATGTCGGCGTGGATTTAAGCCATTGTTACACTCACGACGAAGCGAAGCCCTGTGTATATATCAATCTAATAGAGCGGCAGGGCGAATTATTATTTGCCTCATCTGATTTGGGTTCTGTTGAATCCATCCCCCCTGAGTTTTTTGCAGAGTGTATGCCTTTTATCAATCGCCACCGCCTTGTGTGCTTGGACACAAATTTAGTCGAGGCGCAACTGCTTGCCATTGCCGAAAATTGTCAATCCCAAATAATCGCCGATACCGTATCCATCGCAAAAGCTCCCCGAATCCGACCGATACTGAAATATTTGTCCGCTATCAAGACAAATATCGGAGAGCTCGGCGCTCTAACCGACACATGCCCGGAAACTTTTGCGGAAGTTGAAAAGGCATGTCACCGATTACTCGATAGCGGCATTAAGCAAGTGTTTGTAACTATGGGCAAGGACGGAGCTTTTTGTGTTGCCCCCAATGGCTGTGAGCGCATCGACGCCATAGATACGGAAGTTGTCAGCGTAACAGGTGTCGGAGATGCTTTCGGCGCAGGTGTCTCCTACGGAATTTTGCGCGGCTTGTCCACCGCCGATACCCTTTTGTTCGGCACGGCAATGTCTCATATTACCTTAAAATGCCCGTATGCCGTCAGCAAAGATATTTCCGAAGCGGCTGTGTTGCAGTTGATTGAGAAACTTAGAGTATAGCTTTAATGTGACAATGAGTCGAAGCCCGTCACCACTCTCAAAAAAAGTGGCTGTAGCAAAACAAAAATTGCTGCAGCCTCTCCTATTTACATGCTTTTTTATTTTCACTTGGAATTGTTCCGCGAAATAATCAGAACCTAAAAAATAACCCAAGCTCTCTATGCAACTTATAGTTTCCAAATTTTGATTTGCCGTTGAGTGCATTTATTGTATCTACTGATGCCATGGTTGGTACAAACATTTTAGAATAAGATTCATAATATTTTAGATACCGCCCCCTTTCACAAACAAAATCAATCCAGTTAAGCCCATGTAAATTAATATAATCAGCAAGCGATTTTGCGCTTATCACGTCTTGTGTACTTGCAAGAAAACAAGTTTGATTATTGGGATCACTGTTCGGGTGGTTGTGAAAACGCATCAGTGTATGACAACCATTAGTTTTACATATCGAAACAAGCTCTTCCACACTACAACTAAATGAAACGCTACTTTTATCTAACCCTTTGTTAGCCCAAAAATATTTAACGGTTGTGTCCCCTTCGAGGGCGATTACGACCCACTCATGCTTTTTCCCTTTTAGAAGCAATGAGGTATATGCCGGAAAACTGCAAAGAGGCAAATTCACACTGTATAGTTTTCCATTCGGGTTCATAGACGATTTGAACATGGGGTCAACATAAGCATGATTTATCGAGAAAGAATAGTTTTTGCGAATGAACTTTCTTCTTCTTTTCCCAGACAATCTAACAATTTGGCGGTCATTTAAAGGCCGAAGATGAAGCAAGAGAAATATAAGCTCTATCGCAATCCATGCAACCAATGCGTAAACACCGTAAATCCAGTAAGTAGTAATCACGGTGACTATTATAGAAATGAATATTATTGCAAATATGAACCCAACCATCAGATTATTCCTCGTGTCTCCCTGAAAGCTTAACTTATGCTCCGCATGAACACTAGAAGCAACTAACTAATTATCTCACCTATCTTTTTCCGCTAGTTGCAAAAAACCTTTCTCAAAGACGCTGGGGTATAAAAGCATCTTTTCTGCTTTACCAAATTTGACAATTATTCTATCATGCAATATCTCCGCTATAACCCCGTCCCCAAAGCTCTTATGTTTTACATTTGCGCCAACCTTTACGCCAGACAAATCAATACCAGCCTTCTCCTGTGAAGGCAAAGTCTCGTACTCGGTTATTTGTGGTTGCGCAACCTTCGCATGTGATGTAATAGGTATAATGTCCTTCAATATTCGTGTGTTCTGAATCGGCGTTTTTCCCTCAACAGAAACTATATCATCGTTTTCGTCCTCATAAGAGTCGTCTTGAACATCATCAAAATTTCCATCGTCCGGCAAATCACCAAATTCTCCTGTGGCTTCCGCCATAGATACCTGTTGATAACCAAATAGCTTATCGTATTCCCCACGAGTAATAACAGTATCGTAACCACCGACTGCTTCGTCCTTGTGTTTGTCAATGCCTGTATAAGAAAGGCTTGCGTCTTCGTACCGCTTGAACTGATAAACCGCGTCATTCATCAGTGCCCCATTGAACACGCCAAGGGATACCAAAAGCTCGAAGTCTTTAACATCCAGACCCGTGACTCGCTTAAACAATCCCGGCTCAAGTTGCGTAATAACATCTTTCAAGCTATATTCACGGAAATCAGTCAGGTACATGAACACAGGAATACGCGCGGCGAACTTAATCAGTTTCTCCTGTATCATTTTCCGCTTGGATTTATATTCTTTTTCCTCCTCGGACAACTCCTTCTTCTCTTTCGGGGTCAGTTTTTCGCCCTTAGCTTTGGCCTTCTTTACTTTCTCTGAGGCAATAATAATATCGTTTATCTCTTGGTTAAGACTGCGGAAACCCTCAATATTTTCCAACGCACGCATAGCATCAGGATTATTCATAAGCCGCGTGAGCGTATCGTTGTCCACATTGACCAACAAAGCACTCTCCCAGCGTCGGGCAAGAAGGGTTGCTGAGGTCCCCGCCATTGCAATATCTAATATGTCACTGGCGTTAATTTGCTTCATAGTGCTTCCATCATACGCAATAACAGGGAGAAAGTTAATAAATTCCGCAACCTTCTTCTCAGGGTTACTCTCGTTTATGTCGAGTCCGCAACTATAATCGGAGATTTGTCGTAATGCTCTGTCGAGCGCAAAATCGAAAATGTAACACTCATGCTTCATTATCTCCCTTTTGCCCGTACCAGTATCAATCTCCCACGGGCTCTGCACTCTAAACGCCGCTTGGAAGTATGTTTCCGGACTGGATAGGTTTCGCAGCATAAAAATACCCGTCCACGGCTTTACCGTAACGCCTGTTGTGAGCTTACCGCAGGTCAGCGTTATGCTCTTTGTCTTTAGCGGGTCACCCATAGATTTCTGTACGGGCGTGAGAGCGTCAACTCCAATTCCCGCACCACTCCCGGCACAGACATTTATTTCATACTCGTGGAAGAAAGTGTTGTGCTTCTGCCGCAACATATTGCTCATAGCAAAACAGGACGCCACATTAGGTAAAAACCAAATCGTGTGCGTCAGTATCGACAGCAGGCGGCTGTTGGAGTATGGCATATCCGGTTTCCTCGCGCCAAGCTTCAAATCGTCTGTTGTTGTACCGAGGTACGCACCGCGTATCAGGTCAAGCCATTTCTGCACATAATCTTCAAACTTAAACTTTGCCGCATCTACTCGCCCTTCCGCTGCGAAAAATACATTAAGGTCAAACTCATCAAACTCGCCTTGCATTGCAATTTGTCTTATACTGTCTGGAATTCTATAGGTCATCATCACCATTCGCGGCAAAGATGCGTAAGGATTATCTGGTGGCTCTGTCCAGTTTTCTTTTGCTCGCTGCTCATCGGAATAGGTCCAGTTGAATATTTGGTCTTCAATAAACTCCCCGGAGTTCATAGCGCGGAACGGTGTTCCTGATAGGTATAGATACCGGGGTGTTGTAATAGGCAGAAATGTTTCATTGTATGCATTATCTGCTTCATCGCGTTTATATTTTTCTATATCAAGTGCGTCAAAATCATCTTCATCTTCTGCCTCAAAGAGCTTCCTCGCACTCTCCCTCCACGCGCCGAAGTGATACTCGTCAAAGATAACCAAGTCCCAATTCGTTGTATGCACCCACTCATTCTTTGCCTTTATGCCACCGGAGTCATTTGTGCCGAGATAATCCTGAAACGAGCCGAAGCACACCACAGGTCTCGATTTATCTGCGGATTCCCATGACAACCCCGAAGCTCTGCTTATAAACTGCCAGCCCTCAAAGTCAACATGAGTATTTAAATCTTCTTCCCACGCGCTCTGCACGGCAGGTTTGAAAGTTAAAATCAATATCTTCGACAGTCCCATACGCTTCGCAAGTTGATATGACGCAAAGGTTTTGCCGAAACGCATCTTAGCGTTCCACAGGAACTTAGCCGTGCGAGAGCCTCGCTCCTGAGACGCGGACTTATAATATTCAATCGTCTTGCTGATGGCTTCCTCCTGCTCAGGACGCAGCACAAAGTCACGGGTGCGGTTTTCGACGTTCTCCACTTTGTCGCGGACAGCTATATACGCCGCCATTAAATCATCAACCGTGCAACGGAACCACTCGCCACCCTCGCTGGCAAAGCCGCGCTCTGTAAGAGTTCGGTGAACGTCCCTGTCAGAGAAGTTGCCACCGTCAGAATACATTGCGGACTCCGCAAACACGATACGGTAAGGGAGCTTTCCGTCAGGACGCTTCGTAGGATACTGCTGTGCCACACGATGTTCGACGCCAACTGTTGTGTAACCGACTTTAAGCAACCCCTTATACTGAGGGTTGTTGTCTTCGTAAGCATATATCATGGGCTGCGATTCGGGTCGCAGGGGGAAGAATTCCATTACGTTCACCTCGTCTATTATCGCCTGCTTACTTGCATCCGGTTGCAAGTTTGGTTGCAAGTTATTGCAAGTTTGGTTGCAAGTTTTGGGGAAAAATTAGTTTACATTCCTCGTATCATCTTCAGCTCCAACAAACCATCTCGCTGCGAACAACCTAGCAACCCTTTGCAGTTGCCTAGCAAACCTCGGCAACTGAATCCGACTGCAATTCCTAATAATTCATTGAAATTTCTTGCTCTCCGTCAGCCGTCTCTGTTCATATCAAACAAACTTATCTGCTGCTCGGCACTCGGTATGGGTGGGTGAAATGTGCCTATTATCAAAAACGGGTTGGGTGCTACATTATGAAACTTCAACGTGGTTCCAAGATAGAAGTGCAGGTCTTTTGTAAGAGCGAAGTCATCGTAATACCTTTGCCGCACCTTTTCTATCGCCACATGCTCGTTACCTTCCGCACGCTTCAGGCAGTTGAAATATAACATTCCTGTTTCCCAGTCCTCTATCATCAACGAGGACTGCCTGCCGCTGTCATCTTCAAACTTGTATGAGAATTTGTACGGAACCTTCGGGACAACCTTGTACTCCGCTTCTATTTCTTCCGCTGTTTGGAACAGGTTAAGCTGTTGTGACAGGCTCTTTAATATTGCCAACTTCTCTGCGTCCCATTCACGGTCAACAGCCTCCGCAATGAAATCAAGAACCTTTGTCGGCTTGAACACCGCAAGGGAAGTTCCGTCACTCTTTGCCTTGTCTATCAACTCTTGCAGGTTCGTATAAACCTTCTTGTTGTTGAACACAATTCTGCGGCGTTCGTCCCAGTCTGCCTTCTTGGGCTTATCGCCAACTGCGATAGTAGCCAGCGTGGGTCTATATGTTTCCGGTCTGAAATCCTTTGTGTTACGGGTCATTTCAACATCAACCCAAGTATATTTCGGGTATTTCTGGTAGTCTTCCAACTTCCTGAACGGAACGGGGTAAAGACGCACCCATGAACCGTCTTCAAGAACACCCGCCGTACAGACAAGCTCTGCGTGTTCTTTTGAAATAGTAGGATAGGTTTTCACAACGATATATACTTTTTTCTTTTCTGTCATCATAAATCCTCATTCCGTACCTTATAGGCGTTATACATATAATTTTTGATAACGTGCCGATGACACATTGCAGCATTCTTCTCGTAACACATTAGGGCAATGCGGACGTTAGATTGCAGTAGCGAATGCACCCAACCAATGTATGGGTCGAGAGAAGGAAGTGTTCGGGCATAGTCATCAAACAGAGCTTTATAGTCTTCCTCTGTTTCAAGCGAACTCCGCTTGTCGGTATCAATTCCTAGGTCTGGTATATGGATATACTTTATCCCCACCTTCCCCGTTATATGTTTGAGTTTACTTTTTGAAAAGCCGAACTTCCGACTGAGTGGATTTTTGCGCACATCGCACAGTAATTTAACTCCGTTTTGAATCAGCGTGTTTATAAACGCTTCAATGCTTTTTCCTTCGTACCCAATCGTAAAAAGTGTTTGAGACGACCAGATGTATTTCTGCCTTTCGTTCAATAAAGAGTCAGTCTCTTGTTTATCAAAAAGACTCGGAATTATCTCGCTGTTCACGGTATAGTAAGGATACGCCCGATAAGCCTTGCGGATAAGACTTTTCCCGCGTTCAGACGGAATGTCGAATAAATTGCCTTGTTCATACTCGCCCGCGGCTTTGATTTTTGAGCTGTCACCAGTCACAAATCCGTCTCTGCGGAGAATATCCATGTCTTCTGCAAGCTGGAAAGAATACGAGCCGTATATATACGGCAGGAACTCATAGAACTCCGCGTTGTTCTCCATCGTGTGCAGAAACACCAGCTTTTGCAGGTCGGTAGAGGACACGGTTCCGTTTAGCTGCCGAATAAACGCCAGTAAAAATCGCTGCCGCTTGTAGGTTGGTTGTGTGTTACTCATCCCCGCCACCGCCGTTCAACTCCATCGGACGTATCATACTCTCAATAAAAGCCACTTCGTCCTCGGTTATGCCGTACTTGGCATAGAGCTTTTCGTCTGTCCACGGCTCTGTAAAGTCTTGAACAGGGAAAAAAAGGACTCTTTGGTTATGTGGTGGGAGAACATGAACTGGGAAACAAGAAACCGAAAGAAGCGTGTCTTCATATAAACTACGAGATTTTCTGCTTCCACCATCGTCTTGTAGCTCCCGATTACCAAATATGTCTCATTGCATATTGTTCCGGGAGGGAGTATGTCAATCTTTGTGAACACCTTGCGTTTTCCATCTTTACCGGGATTGCCCGCATGGTCATAACCAGCATACGAGGTGATAACTTTATAATCGTCAATCATCTCACTGCCCGTTGAAATCAACCTGCGTGAATAAGGCCCTTCACCACTTTGCCAACGGAGTATAATATCGCCTGTCTGCATAGGTCTTTCTGTTGTTGCAAGTCCGAATGGCTTACGGCTTGAAACCTGCTGCTTCATGGAATGTTCATTTCGCGCTGTAACCTTGCGAATAATCGGGATTGACCGACTATTCCGTATTAAAATATCAAACTCGTCTAAAACTCTCTCTGAAACAAATGCCTCGCCATTGACTATATTTGTTGCCTTGCAAGCTCCTTTATTATCTCTGTCCCAAAGAAAATAGCAAATGCCACCTGCAATATCGACGCCCGGAAAGCACTCGTTCGCATTTTCATAGTCCGTGATTGCCCGGATACGCTTATCAGCCATCATCTCTGCTCTAAAATCATTCAGTCCCTTGCCACCACCAAACCAGCGTGAAGGAATTATCATAGCCAAGAAACGAGGATTCAGCTTCTTTGCCTGACGAACGAAGTGCTGATAAATTGGTTTAGCACTCATTCCATGACCGCTATCACTCAACTGATACGGCGGATTGCCGATAATCACATCAAACTTCATATTGAAAATCTCCTCCGGCTTCGTGGTATGTATGAACTCATACGCATGGGACTCCAACGCCTCGTCGCGGTCATACTCGGACTTCGCCGCACCGCAGAACGCACACTTCTCTCCACGCCACGCGTGTTTGATTCTCTTAAAACGGATATTACCCTCCGCGTCGTCGAACTTAACAACAGAATACTTGCTGTTCGGGAACTTGGAGCAATACACACTGCGCCGTGCCAATAGGGAAGTCATTTCTGTTATCGCTATCCCGTAAAGCTGCTTGCGAAAGATATGCTCCACGCGCTCCTGCAAGTCAGGGAATTCGCCTTCAAGCCCATTGATGAGCCGCTTGGCAATCTCCCGCAGGAACACGCCCGATTTGGTCGCGGGGTCGAGGAATGTCACGGTCTTGTCGCTGAATAACTCCTGCGGCAGCATATCCAGCATTTTGTTCACGATTTCGGGCGGAGTGAACACCTCGTCGTTAGAGAGATTCGCAAGGCAAGACAGCACATCGGGGTTATATGTGTTCGTATAAAAGTCATTCATGCTCCTGCACCCTCCTATAATGAATCGGTGGGTATTCTCGTACAGGGGAGAGAACTACCGCACCCGTCTCGTCCGTTTCGTAAACGCCCACCTCGCCGAACAAGTCCATTTGCAAGTCCTTTGTGTTTTCCTCCAACATCTGACTGAGCTGGAAATCCCGCCGCTTCATCATATAGCCATTCACCGCCGACCATTCCGCGAAGATAATCGCCTCTCCCTCAGATGTCTTCATAGTCAACGCATCGCCGCACAAGATGTTATGCCGAAGTATGTGGCGTACCGCCTCCCGGGTTTCGTCATTCGCGTTCTTCTTACAAATCGCACTGTATTCTTCATTGAATATGTCAAACATACGACTGCGGCAATCGTTCACATTGTCCTGTAAAATATCTACACCATATATGCTTGTAACTGCGATAACAGCGTAACGCTCGTAGTCATCCGAGTGCTTCCCGTAACGTGATTTTACAACAGCAAGTTTCCGGCGCAGGATTTCGGCAAGAAAATTGCCGTCACCGCACGCAGGCTCTAAAAAACGGCTGTCAATACGCTCCGTCTCCTGCTTCACAAGGTCGAGCATAGCGTTGACCTCGCGCTGAGCCGTGAACACCTCGCCATGGTCGGCAACACGCTGTTTTGACTTAGTTTGTTTAGCTGCCATCCTTTTTCTCCCGTTCCGCCTGCTTCGCACGCCCGTCAATGGGCTATATTATGCTGTTTGTTCATTGGTTTCCGATGGTTGAATTATATCACTCGCAGGCGAAATGCACAAGGTGAATCTTCGATCGCGATTATGCCGTCGTATGCGGCGAGTAGGTCTACTCTTTCTTTATTCAATAGTTTGTAGTATAATTTGCGCATAAGGCAATTGGCTTCGACTGTCCCTTTGAGAGGAAAGCTCTCTTCAATTTACATAATTTGAGGTGGTCTTGTGCATAATCCGACTTTTTTAAAATGCGATGGTGCTGATACTGTAGTTATTTTTATACATGGGCTTTTTGGAAGCCCGAACCAGTTTGTTGAATTGGCAGATGCGGTGTACAATATGGGCTGTACATGTAAATGTGTTCTGTTGCCCGGACATGGCGGCGGCATGAGTGAATTTGCAAAATCCGGCGTCGCTGATTGGCAACAGCATTTGCAAAATGAAATTGATAAAATTAAACTTGACCACAAGAAAATTTTTCTCGTTGGACATTCTATGGGAGGATTGCTGGCGTTAAATTCAAGTATGCTGAAAGAGAATAATATATCGGGTGTCTTTTTAATTGCGACACCGCTCAAGGTCCATATAGTCGATCCAAAATCGATTCTTCGTAAACGGCAACTGCTGCAACTCCCAAGAGACAATGAAATTAAGTCCGCATATATGAAATTAAACAGCGTTAAAATGCCGAAACGCTTTGTTTACTTGCCTCCTGTTCGGACAATAAGAGAATTTTACAAACTTATGAAGCAGACAGAAAAGCGTTTACCGGAAGTCTTTGTGCCTGTTCACATGATTCATTCAAGAAGCGATGAAACGACTTCGTATAAGAGCGCAACCCTTTTCTACAAAGGACTTCGCAATACACAAAGAGCGACATTTTCGTTGGATAAATCTTGGCATGCTTTTTATTATGGCGATGAACAGGAAGTTGTGAGAGACAAGCTGCTTGAATTCATACAACAAGATTAAAACCATCCGCAAGGTTTTCCAAACAAATACGGTCGGAGCGGTAAGCCCCAACCGTATTTGTTTTTATTTCATTACTGCGATATTATTCTTCGTCGTATTCTAATATCGCCAAGAATCTGTACAGTATAGCTGCTGTTTGCGCGCGGGTTGCAGTTCCGCCGGGGAGTAGTGTTCTTTCATCAATCCCGTTGATTAGACCGACATAATGCGCCCAACGCATGTACTTGATTGCCCATTCGCTTACATTGGCATAATCCGTGAATACATTTAAAGTATGCGTCTCGGGAACATATGTTTCAACATCCATATATTGCGCGAATCGGAACATCAGTGCGGCGAATTGTTCTCTTGTAAGCTCGCCTCTGGGGTTGAACAGATTATTGCCTATACCCAGAAGTATTCCGGCTTCGCTCCCCCAAGTGATTGCCTCGCTGTACCATTGACCTGCTCCTACATCTGTAAATACAGGGCTGAATACCGTAGAAGGCTCTCCCGCAAGACGCCAAAGAATTATCGCCGCCATTGCGCGGTTAAGTACTGTCTCCGGCTCAAAAATGGTTAGGGCAACACCTTGCATAATTCCACGATATGCGATAGCGTTAATGTAATTGTATGCCCAATGCTGTGTGCCAACATCAATAAATCTCGGTAGCGGGTCTAGTGGCACATCGGTATCGTCGTAATAGTCATCGTCTTCATCCTCAGTCACAGGCGGCGGTGGGAGTTGACCACCGACATCCCCTCCGGGCACGTTGACAGGAGGTCTTGGAGGTTCGGTTGTAAGGCTTATCTCCGCGCGATCTCGGACGCGGATTCTGTGTCCGTATCCCACGCCTCCCGGTCCGGAACCGGCAAGCAGTTCGCCATGTGAGGCAAGTCCGATAACTTCAACCCATGCGCCGTCTACAATAAAGCTCATATCCACATTCGGAGTGATGTAACCACGCATGTAAACATAAATCGAGTTGCCGGCGTGATCTGTGATTGTGAACTGG
>JGI20163J15578_10001157_pt1 | contig 10875 bp, 9 predicted proteins | sample TergutCu122P1_FD_15578 | JGI IMG/M metagenome (IMG submission 15578)
ATCCGAAGCCACCTTGCGTATGCAGGTATAACAAATGAGTTATTTACGGAAGCTGCAATAGATAAAATATTTCAATACTCCACGGGAACAGCTCGCCTTATTGATAAGGTATGTACTAGCCTTTTATTGTTTGGAAGCCAGTCCCGTCTGCGCCTACTTGATGATCATGCAACTCAGTTAGTTCTGGATTGCGAGTTTTCTTAGGAGGTGCGTATGGAATATCTTTGCTATTATCAAACCGAAGAAGAAACTCAACAGTGGAACAGTCAATTAGAGGTACTGGAGGCAGATGAAGGAACACATTTTTACGAACTTGAAATAAAAGGTAGAGGTTCTTTGTTTCATGTAATCATCGGCAACTATAGCTGGGGAACCTATATTTGTATACCAAACCACGATGTTGGGAGTGCACTAGGTGCTTTATCAGATATCTTTTGGAATCGTGAGCGCTTATCTAGACTTATTAACCCAATCGATGCAGCAACAGTGGCTTATGGATTGAATGAACTATCTAAAATGTAATTATTGTCTGCCGGATATTCGAACGAAGTTATCCGGCGGACATATAAATCGGCTAGCTAGGGACAGAAAACATCGGATGTTTTTGGACAAAAGGTGCCGGTAATAACACCTTATCATCCTTTGCACATGTTTGCTGTTGGTAAAAAAACGGAATCTCGTTAAAGAGTAAATAATATCTCATATTTTCATACACAGAAGCCTCGACACCTTTACAAAATGACAATTTTCGCTCAGCAGAAAGAATTCCCGAACCGTCATCTGCCTTTTTAACACATAATTCACAGTGTCGTATACACCAACAATTCTTACAAATATCTTCTGTCATTTTCCCAATCTCTAATTGGCGGACTACCTTGCCATAATCAAATCCATTATTAAGATTTCCAATTTTCATAGCCTCTGATTTCTCGCTAACCCGCTCACAAGGAAAAAACTGTCCATCTACATCGACAAACAAACGCATTTGTCCCGAAATGCACGGACCTGATGGTACATCAACTACTCGTAAACCTGGAGTCAAATCAAGTCTTGTAATCTTTTCCCATATCGAGCCCACAAAACTATTACTTATTGGAGATATTTTTGTATCAGAGATACGATTAAATCGTGCCAATAATGCCAGAAACAATTGATATTCCATTTTTGACAAATAAGCTTCAGAATATGCAGCGGTAGTATCTTTGTAATCATGTTCGACAACTGTAGCGGAAATCGCTAATTTCTCTAAGTCATTATCTTTCAAACAAATGGAATTTATACAATCAAAATCATTTTCTGGATCCATAACCATATTAACTTGAAGTTTCTCAGAGAATGCTGGAGCTATTTCTTTAACTCTTCGAATATTAGACATAATTGTGTCAAAAGTTCCACTACCATCTACAAAAACACGATTCTTGTCGTTTATTTCTTTGGGGCCATCCAAACTAATCATTACAGGAATATCATGTTTAGCAAAATAATCAATAATCTCATCAGTGAGTAAAGTTCCATTCGTCGTTACGCTAAATGTTAATTTCTTACCCGAAAAACGCTCTACGCAATAGGATACAATTTGTTGTAGCAGAGAAAATTCTAACAAAGGCTCACCTCCATAGAATCCTACATTAACCCTGGGGCTATCAACTGAATGCTCCCACAAGAAATCAACTGCTTTCTTAGCTGTTTCCCAACACATTTTCTGTTTTGTATGTCCTCGCTGACGAGATTCTTCGTTTTCACTTTCAGTGTAAACACAGTATGTACAACGAAGATTGCAATCCTGTGTAAGTTGCAAGGTAATCTGGATCAACTTTCTATCAAGAAATGTAGAAATGATATCTGAGTAGGGGTGCTGTATTTTTTCTATAGCACTCTCGTCTGAAAAATATCCAGACACTATAAACGATTCGAATTCTTCTGGCATCTTTCTTGACTCGTCAGAGAAATCATCTTCTGTCATGAGATTATACAAATATTCAAAAGATTCGTCACTAACTTCAAGAAACTCATGTTTATTAACATCAAAACAATATTTAGCATTAGGGGTACGAAAGAGTTTTATAAAAGGTTTCTTCATAGCCATTCACTCCTGTACATTTTGTGCAATTCTGAGTCAGAATTCCATATGTTGTTATGAATAATGTACCATTTTTTTTTTAGCAAGTCAATATTTTTCTAAAATCACCCAGAAATCACACAATAAAAACATCAATATTGTGCTTCGGAACAAATGCCTTTGATTTCTTGACGGCTCAACCCAAATGATTGAGACTCTAGAAAAAGCAGAACAAGCACCTGTTGATTGTTTGATGAGGTGTCTTATCCTGCTTTTTATTATATTGACAACGTACCAACCAAAAAGCGTAGCCCCAATAGTAGGTGCCGAGAGAAGCCCTTCGGTAAGTATTCTAGTGATTGTATAGAACTTGGAAGCATCCAAGGCAAGAGATAAACGCCATTCAATCACTTTAAAAAATGTCGGAAAACTGTTATTCTTATGAAAATTTTATTAGCGCAGACTAACCCGCTCCTACATTTTTTATACTATCACTGGTCTGCCGTGAGGACACCGTCCTTCATCCGTAATACGACATCGGAAGCCTCCGCTATCTCTAAGTTATGTGTTACTATAATAACACAATAACCCTCATTGTGGGCAAGGTTTTTCAACACATCCAATACAATTTCTCCATTGGCAACATCCAGGTTGCCCGTGGGCTCATCAGCCAAAAGTACTCTTGCGCCGGTGGATAACGCTCGCGCAATGGCTACACGTTGTTGCTCTCCACCGGAAAGATTAGAAGGATAACGTTTATGCTTATCATCACTAACATGTACTGCTTCTAGTAGATTTCGGGCCCTTTCTTCTGCATCTTTTCTAGCTACCCCATTCATTTCCATGGGATAACATACATTCTCTAATGCTGTTAAAAGGGGAAATAAGTGAAAGGCCTGAAATATCATCGAAACACGTTCTCGCCGGTACTTATCCAAATCTAGTTTTTCTAAATCATCCTCCCCAATGAATACCTTTCCCATCATAGGTTTATCCAATCCTGCCAGAATAGAAAGCAGGGTTGTTTTACCACTACCAGAAGGTCCTACTATTGCGGTCAGCTTCCCTCTCTGAAAATCACAAGATACGTCATTCAACACATCTCTATCACCGTTTTTGTAACGGTAATATACTTGCTCTACTCTCAAAGCTACCATTAAGTTTCCCCCTTATCTCTGTGAAGTATTAGTTGACAAATTAATGGCATTTGTCATTTTTTACCACTCGCTTAAAAAGCCTACAACCTGTAACATCAACCTTTCCATTAATCAAACAACTTCTAGCACATTCTTTCTGAAAACTTTTACTCTATTCCGTTCATCATCTAAAGGTACTCTAGGAATATTTGTCTGAAAAGACATCACGTCAATACAACCGAACACTGATAGTGAACACAAACACAAGCATATGATTCAATAGTATTTACTTCGTGTTTCTTTTGAATGGTTTTCTCATAGTTTGTCACTCTCTCACTTGCAATAATTCCAGCGGTGAACGACTGCTCACCAAAATAGCTCCAATTAGTGAACCTAACAAAGTCACCACCAAATACCCTGCTGCAAATAGTATCAATCGTGTGTCAAATCCTCCTGAGCCACCTAATAAAGCAAAACCAAATATCCCTAAAATCAATCCGACGATATTGATTAATCCCAACTCCATTATACACTGCTGTCTAGTTCTCTTTCTTGATAAGCCCAAAACTCGCATAACGGCTACATTTTTTGTGTTTTGCAAAATAACTAAAAGTGACAATCCGGCGGCAATCAATAGAGCCACTAGAATCGTTACAGGATACAGCAACTGGAGCAAGTATAGATTTTCTTCCATCTGCCGAACTACAAATTCCAATTCTCCATCAAACAAATCGTAAGTAAGAAGTACCGCTCCGGCGCTACGACGGGTAACTATCTCCTCAAGAATTTCTCTAAAGGACTCAATTTCTCGATTTTTTGCCGGATTAACTTCAAATTGAACAGTAATGTATCCGGTAATTACACCTCCATAATCACTTCCTGCCAACACTTCTCGAATCGGCTCTAATGCTGAAAGAGGTATTAAACTGGCGTTGTGCGCTAATTGCCGATGCATCCGTCCGGTATATATCCCCACCACATAAACTTGAATAATCCATGGGTCAATATTTCCGAAGTTATGGGAGAGAAATGCCCTATCCCCAAGCTCTAATCCATGTTCTTCGGCTACACAATAACGAAGGATAATGGGGACGATGGTATCAAAATCATATAACACATCTCTCGCAAAAGTGGTTTTATCAAATCCTTCGACAAAGGTAATCGCAACCGCTTCTCCTTGTACTCGAACCCAAGTGTCAGAATCCATCGGGTCTACCATCGAAAAGATAGGTTCCAGCGGTTCACCAAATACATCTGTCGGATTATAATGTACTTTTAAAAATGTTTCAATATCATCAATGGCAATGAGGCGATTGAGATTCCGGATAGTAAACTCTTGTTCCTCCCAAATATCATCGGGAAAACTACCATCTGCTGCCGGTAAAATAAGAAAGGTATACTCAAACCCAGCTTCCAAATAAACACTACGGGTAAATCCACTATCTAACAAAATATCTACTGTACGTGGTCTGATTATCTGATTCATCGGAAAAGCAGGATCAAAATCACCGGGAAATAATGATCTAAACTCTCCCCTTACTATGGTCGTATCATATAATCTATTTATCTCTATTCTACCTTGCTCAATGGCATTTTGCAACCAGCCAATAGCCAAAATGAATAGGAATGCGACTCCCATTACAAGGATGCTTCTTACCGGTGAACGAGTTATCCGTCGAATGATATTTAAACGGATTGCATTTGCTCTATTGCTCTTATTCGTCTTTAGCTCAGTTAAAGGTTGTGTCATAGAAATCACCTTACGTTTTTGTAATTCTGCTAGTTCGATAGAAGCACTAAAATTAACTCCCTCTTTTTATTTGTTTTTTTACGGCTCCACCCTGTAGGATTTCCAAAGGCGGGCGACGAATTAGCCGAATCAACCCCATCAATATTCCTAACAAGGGTACAGCAAATGCCAATATTGAAAGCCCGATAAACCACCCCAACGAGAGAGATGGAGTTGTTCTCATTTCATATTCGTTTTCTTCTCCAGAGCTTCCTTCGCTATGCTCATCCTCCTCTACATACTCTTCTTGCTCCATTCCTTCCGCGCCTTCCATCAAAAGTTCTGTCTCATCTCCCTGCTCATACACATTCACTAAAGCGGTTAAGGTGGTCTCTGCAGCATTATGAGCAGACACCCAACCGGTAGCACTACCTAGTAAAATAAAGGGTAACCATATTAGGAAAATCGGCATATAGAGATGCCACACCACTTTCCTGGATGTGCCCCCTAAAGTTCGCAGAATTGCAAAATCCCGCTTTCGTTGTAAGAGATACAATAGGGTAATTAGTCCAACTATCCCGAAGAAAACCCCAACAAACAGGAACATATTAAAGGAAATGGAACGCAAAATCGGATGAGCCGACTGCCAAAATCGCTCGCCCCCATGCTCGATGAAATACATTCGAAATCCCAATTCAGCAACTGTTTCTTCATACTTCTGAATAAATGCCTCTTCATATCTGGAAGAAGTGAGTACAAAACTATAGTCTCGATGTGAAACATAGTCGGTTCTGCCAAAGATTGGTGGAACCATTGAATCAGGTATGAATAAATCCTTTGTCATAAAAGAGGAAGTTGAATCTCTGCGACTGTGGCTAAATAAACCAACGATTTCGAAAGTGCCTTCGTATGTTTCTCGATCTCGCCAAGTTTCATCACTTGGTGAAATCTGAGAATATCCACTAAACTCGCTAGCCTCTTCGCCTCTATTGTACATATCTACATCCCGAAATGTTAAGGCTAAGGTGTCTCCTACTGAAAGTTCTCGAAGAGTCGCAAAAAGCCAGTGCACTACTACTACTGGATTTTCAGTTATATAATCTTCATAATCAAACCAACGTCCCTCTAATAAAAACCATTCATCCGTTATCTCTTGCGCCTGCGGCATGGCACTTACATCAGCACTAGTTATGACTCGCATTGAACTTTGGTTCACTCGCAAAAGTTCCAAATCCGCCGGAACATGTGAAAGAAAAGGATTGCTAGCAAAATCTATCTCCTCTATTTCCCCAACAAGGTAAGCTCCTATTGATTCTTCTTGGTTAAGCATTTTTAAGTAATGCCATCCCGATTCTGGTGTCGTAACCCGTAAGTCTGCCATTGTAGCGCGGGAGGTACTGAAAAAATATCGATTACCAATTTCCATCTGCTCATATATCTCTTTAACACCATCAGCGATTACCCAATGAATGTCAACCTCGTACCCTACCGCTATGTGTTCTGGATACCCGTCCACAACGTAATCAATTAATACCTGCAAAGTATAAAAAGGCACCTCTGTATGAGAGGGTCCACGCTTACTGATTAACTCGCCATAAAAAAACGCATCTATGTTGAAAACGCCTGTTTTTTCGCGGATATTTAGAAGAGTGCCATCTGAGTCAAACCAATAACCATCTCCTCCTGCGAGGTCTGTATTATGCATGTCATTTAATGAAGCAAACACATATCTATTATGATTCCCGAAAGCGAAATAAGGACTCCCAGATACGAGCTTTACCACTTCCGTAAGATCTGTTTCATCAGTCGGTGCAATCGGTGCGAAAAAAACAACTGATCGATAATGTCCCCCAATTCGTTCAGTTTCAGTTGTTACGATTTGATATTCTACTGCTCGGGACACAAAAAAGAAGGTAGCAACACAAAGAAGCACTGCCAATAGTATCGCACGTATTGGTTCCCGAAAAGAAGATTTTAAAAATACATTATTTTTCACCATAAATCTCTCCTTTTCACTTAAAATGAATACGACATGATATCACTTCATTGTTCATTAGTATATTGTACGCCTCACTTAATACAAAGAATCTAATAGAAACATAAAAATATCAACTTTTCAAATCACTACTGCCTATTTGCTGAGAGCATAGTTGTTTGCCGGTTATTTCTTATGGTAGTTTCAGGGACCGCATTTTGGAAACACATCGTCATTGTGCATCCACACAATGAAATAGGACAAACACACGCGGCATACGCTTCAACAGAGTCCAATTTGCGTTTCTTTTTAAATGGTTTTTTCATGGCATTCATTACTCCTTCCTTAAAATGAATTCTTTGACAGTGGAACTGTATATTATTGCGAGGCGCACAATATTATTTATGATATCTCAGATTCACATTCTAGGATTATTTCTGATATTTTATTTATCGAATTAAACCCATATGAAAAAAGGTATTCTTCCTTTATCCGTAGATTATACATCCTTTCTATCTCAAAGAATAGATATGCCAAATCTACTGCAGACAACCTAAAATGATCTCCCGTCAAGGGTAAATCCCAAAAATTAGAATCACACAGTTCAATAGAAACTTCTAGTTTTGAACAAAGTATATCTACAACAGCAGATTGAATAGTTTCTTTTGTCGTCTTCACAAAATTCCTCCGCTTTTTAATGATTCGTAGATCCCATATATACCATCAGCTACCACGTTATATAATGGGATTTTTGAATTTTCTTTTTCCTTTTTAAGTTGTTCATAAACATCCTCCGAGTTTACGCGAACATAAGAAATTTTATGCGTTTGAATTAAATCTGTAGAATCTATAAGTATATTGCTGACATGTATCGCAGAAATAGGTACACCGAGCCGAATTTTAAAATCTTCACTAATTGCTTCAACAAAAGAACCCACCCCCAGAAGATATGGAACGCAGCATATGAAGTAATCCGGGGGTATGGCATAACGTAACATGTAAGATTGAATCCCAAACCCATTCGGGTCATAATTACTAAATTGCATTACTGCATCTGGTGCCTCTACTATGATTACATCGGGCATTACAGTGGCCTCCAAATTCTTAACAAACAAATTTAGCGCAACTGTTTTATCACTTTCTGTTATGCTTTTATTATTAAAGAAATGACTTATACTAGTAAAACCAAACAGTCTTCCCAGTGGATGTTGTGTCAGAACTGCTGGGCAATATCCATCTTTGTTTAATTGTATGACAAGCTGTATTAAAACCTCAAGCACATCTGCCTCTCTAAGTAATCCACCAACCAAAATCACAGGTGTATTTATTTCGCCGTACATTTCATTAGTTCTATCTTTTCCTTTTATATAAAATCCCTCAGTATTGCATTGAATTTTTTCGGAATATATCTTTGCATATTCAGAAAAGACGCTCGAAACATCCGCAGCACTTTCTGCAAAATAAGAAACCATCTTTCCTGCTTTTAGTGTTCGTTCTACAATCTTCTGCAATTTTTCATCTTCATTGGTAATATTTGTGTTAATACTCTTCATCACAAGCAACTCGTCCCAAGATTGCTTTTCCAGATTAGGCGTAGCATGAACCAAGTGACCTGTATCACGCTGATTACAGGAATATCCAGCATCTCTTCCAACCACTCCTACTCCCTCAGGAGAAATTAACTGCTTTAATGTATACTGTTTTTGTAATTCTTCAAAATGTCTTACAAATGGTAGAAATTCTGAGCAAAATGGGTATAATGCGGCTGTTTTTCTCATATTATCGCCCTCTCACTTCAGCAATGGTACGTGTTTGTTCTTGATAATACAAAGGTATCTCATAAAAGAGTAGATGGTGTTTCATAATATCACGCACCGATGCCTCTACCTCTTCACAAAATGATAATTTTCTCTCCACAGAGAGTTTCGGGGAACTGTCGTCTGCTTTTTTTACACACAATTCACAATGTCGAAAACACCAACACTCTTTACATGCCTCTTCCGTCAGATTTCCTATATTGAGATGACGCTGTATATTTTCTAGGTCAAAACCTTTTTCTAGGTTTCCAATACACATAACGGGGGAAGTTTCACTCACTCTTTCACAAGGGAAAAATTGTCCATATGCATTTACAAATAGACGCAACTGTCCTGATATACACGGGCCCGAAGGTGCATCTATAACATTCAGCCCGGAAATAAGTGGGAATTTTTTGTGCTTGTCCCAAAGGGAATATGCAAAAGAGTTAGAAATAGGAGAAACATTGGATTTTGACATTCGGTTATAATGTGCAAGAATAGCCATAAATTGTTGATACTCAACCTTCGTAGCATAATCCTCAGAGTATGGGATTATTTTGTCATCATAATCATATTCAACTAATGAAGCAGAAATCATTAGTTCATCAAGGTCAGCTCCTTCTAAACAAATTGAATTCACACAATCAAAGTCATTTTCTGGGTTTAAAACCATTCCCGCCTGTAAGTTTTCTACAAGATTTGGGGCAATTTTCTTAATCTTTCTGATGTTTGCAACAATAACATCAAACGTACCTGTTCCATCTACGAATACTCTATTTTTATCCTGTACTTCTTTGGGTCCATCCAAGCTAATCATCACTTGCATTTCATGTTCAGCCAAATAATATATGATCTCATCATCAAGTAATGTCCCATTTGTGGTTATACTAAAAGTAAGTGTTTTCCCCGAGAACCTCTTTCGACAATATTCCACAATTTTCTGTAATAATGAAAATTCTAATAGGGGTTCACCACCATAAAACCCAATATTGATTTTAGGGCTGTCAACTGAATGATTCCAGAGGAAATCAATTGCTTTCTTTGCCATCTCCCAACTCATCTTCTTTCTTGTATGAGTTCGCTGACGTGAAGTTTCACTTTCTGCATAAATACAATATTTACACCGCAAATTGCAGTCTTGCGTAAGTTGTAATGTCATCATTGATAGTTTTCGCTCAAGAAGTATAGCAACGTAATCAGAGTAGGGATGCCGTATCGTTTGTACCACGCTTTCATGGGCTAAATATCCGGCGGCTTGCAGCTCTTCTAATTCTAGTGGTGTTTTCACTATTTTTTCATGAGAAATTTCTTCCACCATCAAGTATTGTAGATATTCATAAGAGTCACCAGCAATTTCACGAAATTCATGCTTATTTACATCGAAAAAATAATTGGCATTAGGCGTGCGAAAGAGTTTGATAAAAGGTTTCTTCATACGTGTTATTAGCTCCTTTATTTTCATATCCTCTGAGTAAGGGGTCGATGTTTGACTAACTTGAATATATCATTTATTCCGCGCGCGGTCAATGTTTTTCAAAAACAACCGACAATCCCTCTTGAATGTCGTAATAATCTCAATCCAGGATCGATGATTCCGTAATTTTATCCGATTCGTCTTCGAAACCATGTCAACTTGATGGAATCTTGAAAAGATTCATCACGAATCCTAATTATTTATTAAGGTGAAAGCCTTTTCTTTCAATCTCGCTGGGTTTAATGGCACTTTTCAGTCATGTAAGAATTAATCAACAACACAATTTCAAAAATAAATCTACGCGCCAAATCTGCTTCCTCTGCTCTTGCATCAAGCAAAGGCATACCTAATTTGACAATATCCGTCTGCTTTCCTTTTGTAATCAATAGCCACTGTTCAATAATCTCATCATAATTCCGCTCCTTTCTATCATCACTTTTTATGTACAGAATATCCCCTTTCCTAAGCTGTTTCATCAGTTTGAATATTCCGGAGTCAATTGCACCGGCTGTCCGGTTGCAAGAAACCTCAATTCCGAGCCTTAAGTACTGCTTGTGAATGGTATCAGATACGAATAATATTGTAAAGCCTGCTCCGCACCGCTGATTCGGCAAGGGCTTGACAATATTATTCATATTTGAGGTATGTATAGTCAAGCAGAACTAAGGCGGTTTCCGTCAAACGGAAGACCGGTTTCCAGTTT
>JGI20163J15578_10001158_pt1 | contig 10873 bp, 7 predicted proteins | sample TergutCu122P1_FD_15578 | JGI IMG/M metagenome (IMG submission 15578)
GTTTTTTCATATTTCTTATGTTTTGCTTGCACTTATTATACCATATTTTGTTGTTATTGTGTTGATTTTGCTGGGCTTTTTGGCTTTTGTGTAGCACCTAACTTAATGACATTGAAACTTACCCCCTGATATCACAATGTAATATCAGGGGGTAAGTTTTTATTGATTCCTGACAATTATTGTTGCAATGTTATTATCCCACGTGGTAACATATACTAAATCTATCGGAAACAATACTAATATTGTTGTGTTAATCGCTGTTGCGCGGTGGATACAAAACAACTCAAAGGAGTGACATTTAATGAATGAAGTCAACATCGCCTTAATCGGCACCGGTATTATTGCTCACAGCCACATGGAGCGGTACAACGAAATACCGGGCGTTAAGGTTATCGCGGCCTGCGATATTGATGAAAAGAAGTTAAACGCTTTCTGCGACAGATGGAACATCCCAAACCGTTACACAGATTATAGGGAACTGCTAAAGCGGGACGATGTTATGGCAGTAGATGTAAATCTACATAACAATCTTCATGCCCCTATGTCTGTTGCGGTAATGGCAGCAGGAAAACATTGTTATTGCGAAAAGCCAATGGCAGGGTCCTACATCGATGCCGCGGCAATGAAAGACGCCGCCGAGAAATTTGGTGTAAAATTACACATTCAACTTGCGCAAATTTATGGACCCCATGTGGATTGCGCAAAAAAATTAATTGAAGCCGGTCGTTTGGGTAAGTTGTATCATGCCCGTTCTTACGGCTACCGCCGCCGCGGTCGTCCTTTTGTAGACGGCTATGGCGAAAAAGAATTTAACCAAACCCACTGGGCAGGCCATGGTGCGCTGTATGATATGGGCGTGTACCACATTTCTCAGCTCCTATACCTATTGGATACACCAAAAGTTACGCGCGTATCCGGTGCCGTCTACCAAGAGCTGGCAATGGAACGCAGAGTTGAGTCCGGCTTTGATGTAGAAGAGCTTGGAGTCGGGTTTATCAAATTCGAAGACGGTCTTTCTATGGACATGATTGAAAGTTGGGCAATACACGGCGGCGAATTCCCCACATCTTCCATACACGGTTCCGAAGGCGGTTTACAATTTGTTGGGGCCTACGACAAAAGCGCGCTTACGTTTTATTCGGAAATAGAAGGCTACCCTGCCGTGTCACGGCTTGACGTCGGTGCGGAACACTATCGCCGCAGGAAAATTGACCCGTCAATCTGGGTATACAATAATTCACAAGCACATTGGATTGGTTCATTGCGCGGCGAATGCAAGCAAATTGACACTCCGCATATAGCCTTGCAAACGATGTTGATATCTGAAGGTATCTTCCTGTCCCACACTCTTGGACGCGAAGTTACAGCCGATGAAATACCTGAATTATGTAAGTCAAACGCAATACTGCATCAAGATACAACCTTTGGCGGGCTGGAATACCCACCACACCCATTTGTGTAACGTAACTTAATAAGCGACTCCGTCGCTTCCCGCAGGCAAAGCCGAGGAAGCGGAGCAGGGATTCATTCCCTGCGTAGCGGCGGGGCAGGGATTCATTCCCTGCGTAGCGGCGGGGCTTGGGGCAGAGCCCCATTATGAAGGAGGATTTATAATGAGCAAATTACCACCGGGATGGGGAACCAACCAACAACCCACATTTGAAACAAAATTACCACTTGCGTGCCAGCTTTTTGTAGTTGCAGACCAACTGTCTAAGGACCTTAGAGGCACATTAAAAATGGTGAAAAAAGCCGGGTACGACGGCGTAGAATTTGCGGGCGGGTTTAGATATACCGCGCAAGAAGTTAAGTACGCCCTGGACGAAGCCGGTTTACAAGTTGCAGGATGGCACACACCTTGGGAATTTTTATCGCCAAACAATATCCACGCAACAATTACCTACCATAAAGTTCTTGGCAACCAATTTTTAATTGTTCCTTGGATGCCGGACGAAACCTTATTTACAAAGGAAAGCTGCTTAGAGTTCGCACAGCAGTTAACATGGGTTGCAGACGTGCTTGCAGAGTACGGCATGGTTACCGGGTATCATAATCACGCAACAGAATTCCGTCCGACAGACGACACCGGCGAATTACCGTGGGATATTATTGCCCAAAACACACCGTCCACCGTTGTTATGCAAAACGACAACGGTAACGGAATGCGTGGCGGCGGTGACATGACAGCCTTGTTGAAAAAATATCCGGGCCGTGGCGTTACCGTTCATATGAAGCCGTATTCTTCTAAAGAACGCAGCACATTTTTTGACGCAGAAAATTGCGAAATTGATTGGGACGAATACTTTGAGGTTTGCCGTAAAGATGCTGGCGTTCGCTGGTATATCGTGGAATATTTAGACAACGAGCGTTTCCCCAACGATCCTGTAGCTGCTTTGGCCGCATCCGCAAATTGGTTTAGGGGCCGCGGCGGTAAATAAAGAGATTTGATAGCAGGGGGTATTTTGCGCAACTTTGATACAAGAATTATTTTAAAGTTGCGCAAAAACCCGGCTGTTTCATATTATTAATTATTGAGGTATCGAACCAATGAAAGAAAACCAACAACGGAAGCAGTTTTACAAATACGCCGCAATAAATTTTGCGTTTTTTATTACAATGACTTTTGGCGGTTATGTAACTGTATTTTTACAATCCATTGGATTCAACCCTCAACAGGTTGGCAGAATAGCCGCACTTAATTCCGGTATTGGAATATTTTCATCCCCATTTTGGGGAATGTTAAGCGACAAACTGCGGTCTTTAAAAAAAGTAATTATTGCTACGCTTGCCATTGGCGGCGTTTTATTTGCATTAATTCCATGGGTTAGCGGGTTTAATATTGCAGGGGTTTCTATTTTATTTCTGCTTATACCGCTGACAATGTTTTTCAGAATGCCTGTTATGTCGCTTATAGACAACTGGATGTTAAGAAATTGCAGAAAAGAAGAACTTAACTATGGTGCCTTACGCGCCTATGGCGCACTTAGCTTTGCAATTGTAGCTCTTGCCCTTGGTACAGTTATTGTCCCGCGAACAGGGCCTGCGTTTATCTTTTATATTAGTCTCATTTTTACAATTCCCCCGCTTTTGCTTATTATTTTTGTAAAAGGAAGCACAGACGACCAGGGGGTAGACAAAAAAAGACTTACATTTAAGAAAATGCAAATTGGTCAACTATTTAAGAACTACTATCTGGTTACATATATCTTATTTACTGTCGTGCAGCGGATACCTTTCCAAAGCGCGATGATTTTCTTGCCGTTTTTGATTTATGATGTTGGCGGAAACATAGAACAGCTTGGAATTATAATGGGTATAAAAGCATTGGTAGAAATACCGTTAATGATGCTTCTAAAAAGGCTGCGTAAAAAATTCCCGCTATATGTATTAATAATAGTCGCAACCGGTTTTTTTGTCCTAGAATGCGTGTTGCTTAGCTTTGCAGCCAGTTTTAACATAGTAGTTGTCATATCTGTATTACATGGTATCGGTAACGGGCTTATGATCCCGTCGGGTTCAAGTTATGTATTTTTCCTGGCTCCGGAACATTTGAAAGCTACGGCGCAAACTGTCTTGGCTTCCATGACAGCCATTGCCGGAATACTTGGCGGTCTTGTAGGCGGCATGCTTATTTCTCTGTTAGACATACAACAATTTTACTTTATAATTGGGATTATGTTAGCCGTTGCCCTTGGACTATTCATACTAAGTTTCTTTATAGGAGAAAAATTACTAGGTATAAAACGCCCTGGACTTAGCTTAATTTGACAGATTTGTAATGAATTCAACATATAACTGCCTTGTTTTTTTGCCGAAATTCCAGTAAAATTTTTAAAATACAATAAGTTTGTACTCTTGTTACAAATTCTAAAAGTACAAACCAGCACATAAGGAGGCAATAATGAACTACAAAAAGGAAACAATGAAAAGAGTCTTATGTTTTGCTCTTACATTTGTTATGGCACTGGCCACCATTGGCTTTATGCCCAATGTTACCGAAGCAAGCACTAATGTAACTGCCGTGCAAGTTGCTGTGGGAACACACCACACACTGGTACGTCTTTCCAACGGTGAGGTTTGGGCATGGGGCAGTAATGAGCGTGGTCAGTTGGGGGTAAACAACAATTTCGCCGCTGTCAACAATGTACCCGTACAAGTACCTTTAGCAGGGATCGCTTCCTATGTAGCAGCCGGGTACCTTAGCAGCTATGCTGTTATAGGCGGCCAGCTATTTGCATGGGGTGACAATACCCATGGCCAATTGGGATTAGCCCCGGCCAACACCCCGGGCAACAGACGCCATACGCCCGCGGTTGTATCCGGCCTGCCTACTGTAAACGAAGTTGCGGCAGGTGAGTCGCATGTACTTGTACGAAGCGGAAACGAGATTTGGGGTTTTGGAGGAAACCATTTTGGTCAAACCGCCACCAACAACACAACCAATACTGTTTTACCGCCAACACGTACCGTAGGCAATCCGGCTGCTAATGCCAGATTAATTTCTGCAGGTGCCAATCACTCTCTTGCCATAAGCCACGATAACCGCTTGTGGTCTGCCGGCAGTAACAGTTCGTTTCAATCTGCCAGGCCCACATCCTCCACAGGTGTTCTTCAATACCTAAACTGGAGTATATCCCCATTAATTGATCCAATGGTTGAAGCTTCGGTTAACAGGGCTTCCGGTGGCAGCAACTTTACATTAACATTAATAAATGGCAATATATATGCTTACGGTACAGATAATACAAATGGGCGTGTTGGCCGCACTGCGTCATCGACAGTATCCAATGCAGACCGCAGAGCAAATGGCGGTTACCCGTTAAACAATCATGTCGCAAGCAATAACCGGGATATTTATTATATTTCCGCAGGCCATAATCATTCGCTTGCAGTTAATACCTCCGGCGACGTATTTGCCTGGGGAAGTAACAGCCATGGCCAGTTAGGCAACGGGACTACAGCATCTACCGGAACAGGTAACAATTTTAACATGGTGCTTACACAAGGAATAAACACCGCAATCTCAAGAGTTGCTGCCGGCGGAACCCATAGTGTTGCCATCGGCCAAAACGGCTCTGTATGGGCCTGGGGCGGAAACGCGTCCGGTCAACTTGGTGACGGCACAACTACAAGCAGAAGCACACCTGTCCAAGTTTTCCGCAGTGACGGAACATGGGTAGTCTCGGCTAATCACCATTTTTCATTTGATGCGGCTACCGGTACCATCCATGCCTATACAGGCCCCATGAACAATTTAATCATACCGTCACAAATTAACGGCGTAAATGTTACTCGCATAGCAAACAGCGCATTTGAACATTTAGGGCTAACCGGCAGCTTAACAATGCCAAACACATTAACCAACATTGGTCAAAGGGCATTCTGGGGCAATAATCTTACAAATATCATAGTCCCAAGTTCTGTTACAAGCATAGGAGCTTACGCTTTTGCCAATAACCCTAACCTGGTAACCGCACAATTCCAGCATACAGATACTACACTATTACGCACACAAGGCCTTGGCGGAATACTAAGTAATAGCGATATTTTTGCAAATACCAATGCAAACCTAAGGCTATACCGCCTTGCAGGCATCAATCCGTCTTTTGTTGTTCCGCCATACTTTAACCGTCATTGGAATGTAGGTGCCCCGGGCACAGGTACGAATCAAGGTAATTTTACATTTTCCCTTTCCGGTAATGCCTACACAATTACCGGCTTCGTTGGTAACGTGCCTTCCGGCGGAAATATTATGTTTCCAAGTACAGGGCCTTCCGGCGCACCGGTACGCACCATTGCCGGTACTGTCTTCCAAGGAATCACGGGAGCGGCCAGAAGCAGCATAACATCCATCACATTCCAATCCCCAAGCAGCGTTACCACAATTGCCGCCAACGCCTTTTTCGGGTTGCCTAATTTACGCTCTGCCACTATCCCGGCAAGCGTACAGACTATAGGCGCAACTGCTTTTGCCAACTGTATTTCGTTAAGCGAAGTTCATTTTGAACATGTTAACGGCTTTGATTTAAGGCTTAATCAAATATTCGCAAGTCAATCCATTTTTGCAGGTATACCTGCAGACACACTGCGCCTAACAAGGCCTGCCGGTTCGGACGCGAACTCGTATGTACCGTTCATTTCACCTGCAGGGGTTACACGTAACTGGTTTGTAGGTGACGGCAATGCGGCGTGGTGGAACATCACCCCTGCCACAGGCACAGGGCCTGTAACTATTACCGGGTTTACCGGGCCAAATAATTTAAATTCTATAACTATACCTTCTGCCATCGGTGAGCGAACCGTTACGGGCATTGCCGCAAACGTACTGACATCCGCTAATTCGCCCAATTTGCAAGAAGTAGTAATTCCTGCAACTGTGCAAACCATTGCAAACAACGCGATAAGCGGCCCTAACCTTGTACGGGTACGTTTACTGCACCCGGACGCTTCTACCATACAAACTATTCCGGCCAATGCTTTTGGGCACCCGGATAACCGCCATGCTAATTTCCGTATACTGTTCCCTGCCCAATCTACCGGGTTTACCGAGCCTACATGGCGTGGGTTCCCGTCCCAATCCGACCTTCTTGGCGCGTGGGAATATACCGAGTGGACCGGTCAAGGCTTGATTATTACAGGCTTTACCGGCACAGCAGCTACTGTACAAATACCTGCATCTATCGACGGCAGGCCGGTACGCTACATTGGCCCAAATATTATTACTAACAACGCTTACCTCAGAGAGTTAGTAATACCGGCAAGTATAGTGTTTATCTCTGATAACGCAATAAACAACGCGCCAAATTTAGAGGTTGTGTATTTGCGCCATACAAACGCCAATGTGTTTACCTATTTCCCGGAAACAGCCTTTACCGGAGTACACGAGAATTTTAGACTATACTTCCCAATAGACTCCCAAGGCTTTACAACACCGCAATGGAACGGCATGAGAGCGTTTCCGCAAAGATGGACTTATACTATTTCCGGAGGGCAAGTAACCATTACCGGATTTAGAGGTACCGAAGCAAATGTTGTAATTCCAAGCAGTATTCAAGGCTTCCCTGTACGAATTATTGCCAGCGAAACATTTAGGAATAACCAAACCATCACATCTATTACTATTCCTGCATCTGTAACCACAATCCAGCCAAATGCAGTGTTTAATTGCATGAACCTTTCCACTGTAAAACTGGAGCATACAAATGCCGCTTATTTAACCAGTTTCGCAGCCAATGCCTTTACAGGTATTTCCGCCAACTTCAGGATCATGTTCCCATACGGGGCAACAGGGTTTACAACCCCGGTTTGGCAGGGCTACTTTGCAGAGCCTATGACCGGTGAAACAGTTCTTCAATACGGATATTTTGAATACACAATCCGCAGGGTAACTCTTCCCGGTACAGGCAATGTGTCCAGCGACGAAGTAGTAATTACCAGGTATATGGGAAGTGACACTACTGTAGCCATTCCGTCTGCCATTAACGGCATACCAGTTGGCGGCCTTGGTGACGCGGTATTCTTCCACAATACAACCGTTACACTGGTTACTTTACCGGTGTCCGTTAGAACAATCGGAAGCAATACTTTTGCCGGTGCCACAAGTCTTACGTCTATTGATATTCCGGCATCTGTTGCGTCTATCGGCAATACGGCCTTTATGGGTGCCTCGGCCCTGGCAACGGCATTCTTCAACCACTCAAACGGCGAAAATGTAACCTTTGGTGACAACACATTTACCAATACAGCACCCGGGTTCCGCATTTACTTCCATGCAAACGCCGCCGGATTCTCTACACCAACATGGCGTGGCTTCCCGGCTGTACCATACGGACAGGCATTGCCGCCGGGTACAGGAGATGACAATCAGGGCGGCAACCAGCCCCCAGTAACACAGCCGCGGTCATTCCCGGTTCGTACAACAGATACTTTCCCCGGCGTTACAGGCCAGCCTATCTTGTTCCGTGACGGTGTTGGATATGTATCCCTTCGTGCGTTTGCTATATTAATCGAATCCGACCCATCTACAGAAATAATGTTTAACGCGCCAATTACCGGCTGGGCTACCGTTTTAGGCAGGCACACAAATGGCAGTGAAATTGCACTGGCTGTAACATCCAATGACCCGCGCGTTGCAGTAACAATAAACGGTGTGCAGCACAGCGAAATAGACCTTGCTACATGGGCAGGTCCGTTAACAGGCCGTGCGCGCGGTCAATTGCGCACAATAAATGAAGGCGGCAATATATTCCTGCCGTTCCGCGCTGTGTCCAATATATTTGGATACGACGTACAAATGCTGGACAGCAATACGGTTCAGTTTACCGCATTACCGGCTGAATAAAATCTGGTATAAAGAGGCTGTCTCGTCAGCCCGAAAACGATAATTTCCTAACGCTCCGAATCGATGATTGTCGCATTACATGCGACACTAATCGATAGTCGCTATAGGAAATTATCGTTTTCTTACTTGACGGGACAGCCCTATTTATGATGTATTTAGGTCTTATGAATCCAACATTAATTATACAGGAGATGAATTGAAATGTTTTCATACAGGGGAATTACATCCAAGTTGAATTTCATAACGGAAACAAGGCAAAATTTTCCAATAATCATTGATTTTCTTTTTTGTAAATATGGGGTAGATCAATTGAAATGTCAAATCGTTTTAACTCAAGGGAATCCCGAGTACCTTTTTGATACAATCAAGTTAAGTTCAATTAATGGGGACTTAAAATTCTATCAACAGCTTGCTTTTCAATTCGCTCACGAACTAACACACGCTATACAACAACACCAAAAGCGTGATCTTCCTATAGAGATAATAAAAACTACAAATGGTAATTATGAACAGACACCTTACCCAAATCATTCACCACAAGAAACAGAAGCCGTTGCAAATAGTGTATGGATAATTGAACGAGTTTTACGTTACAGCAACTATAATGCTAGAAAAAGAGAAAATCCTACGTATTACGATTACGACAAAGCGTTTGCTCTTGTTGATGATTCTGATATAGAGAAGATGTGGATGAAATATAATAAACATCATGTTGGACAGTACCATTGCCTTTAGCTTGCTTGCTTACCATTATCCATAAACTATAGATTGGAAAATAAAGCTACTGGCAACAAATAAAATGTATATTTCGGTACGTTGACTTGTCTATAAGTGGAGTGGTTCAGCTTGAAAAAAACAAAATTCCAAAAGCCCGTCGAATATTTTCCGACAGGCTTCTGAGTGGGTAATTGTACTCATTTAAACATCTACAGCCCCTTTTTTTTACAAATCCACATCCAAGTAATGCAATATGGTTGACTCAACGCAGATATAAAGCGCACTTGCGCGCGTTTCGCAAAGAGTAATTTCCTAAAGCAATAAAAAAATTTGGAGGTAAAATGACCATCAATGATTTTGAATTATACATAGAAGAAATGATTTTGGCCCGGGGACGGGATTATTATTCAGCCAACAATGTTACTTCATTGGATTATGTTAACGGCACATGGGTAGCCAATGTAAAAGGAAACGAGAAGTATACCGTTTCCGTAACTCTTTCTGACAGCAATGGAATTGTTTATACCCAATGCGACTGCCCCTATGATTGGAGTGAACATTGCAAACATAAAGCAGCGGTTTTTTATGCTATTCGAAATAATCTAAATAAAGTACCGGCCATACAAAACATGAGCCCTCAAAATGAATTAGATCAACCGGCAAAAATTGTTAACGCGTATAAACGCCGAAAAAACATTGAAAACCGAATTAAAAGACAATTTATTAACAGCACAGACAACGGCACGATGCAATGGCAAAAGGACATGGAAAAAGCAATAGCTTATATCGAAAATAATTTGGTAAATACAATCGACTACAACATAGCGGCACAGCATATGAACACCTCTGTATGGGAATTCTAACGCCTGTTTTCATTTGTAACGCAAGTGCCGCTATCAGATTATATACGGCAACGGCGATTAACACTTGCGGCCCAGGATATCAAAAATAGTAAAGATAAAATCATCGACATCGCTCTGCGGTACGGCTACGAATGTGTCAAGATAGAACCAACAATTTTCTCAAAAATATTTTATGAGTAAATTCCCATAGTAAGTTCCACAGTGGACAAGGGTGTGGATTTTAGTCTGGGAATAAAAAAGTAGTGGAACTTAGTTTGAGAAACTTGGTAGCGTTGTCAAGGGTTTAAGGGTGGAGATTTTCCGCACCCCCGTGGCATTTCAGTGCCTTTCTGAAATGCCCCTTTTAACTCTTTTTTCTTCTTCTCGCATAGCGATAAAAGTTTCCCAAAGTAAATTCCGAGGAAGTAGACGTTAGTCTGGGAACGCCTCGTATTGGGCTTGTTTGCTGAGCCACAATTTTACATATTAGCACCCTTTACGCCCATATTCTCGTTTTTGCTAACCAAATTCCCAAATTAACTTCCTTGATTGAGAACTCAAACCACCAGCTAAGCTGGTGAGACTCGCCGTAGCGGAAGCGTAACGTATGATAAAAAAGCCTCCTGTGTTAAATTGATAAAGGTTTCGCAAGCCATTATCCAAACACAGGAGGCATCCAAATGGACAATAACAGTTTAGCACATACGAGGTGGAATTGCATATATCACATCGTATTTATTCCAAAATACAGACGCAAAGTGATGTACGGCAAGGTGCGAAAAGATGTGCGAGAAATAATCCGCGAGTTATGCGGTTATAAGAAGGTAGAAATATTGGAAGGTAATGTACAGTTAGACCATGTAGACCATGTTCAGGGAGTGTTGTTTGATATATAGAAATATGATAAGATAGCATCAACAATACAGAAAGGTTGATGCAATATGCCAAGCTGCAAGAGATGTGAATCTGAAAA
>JGI20163J15578_10001160_pt1 | contig 10873 bp, 5 predicted proteins | sample TergutCu122P1_FD_15578 | JGI IMG/M metagenome (IMG submission 15578)
CCTTCATCCCCTGTTCCTTCATTACCGTTACCAAATGTTTAACCAAATGAGAAAAACCCTCTGAAGAAGTGTCTTCGCAGATGATATAATAAGTGTGTTCTCCCTTGTAGAAAAAATAATCACAAGCAAATTGGGCATTTTCCAAACAAGCTTTTACCTCTGTCTTGGTAATTCTTTGTTTAAAAACAAATATAATGACTCGGAAAGCAGAATAGGCAGGCAGTGGAAAAGCGTTGATGTTGTTGGCGTTCTGGTAGAAGTTATTGTCATGAGAAAGCCTGTAAGAGACCAAGTCATTAAAATACTGCTCCATTTGATATTCATAGGAGAGATTTTCCAGAGTATTTATTGTTTTCTGTTGAGTTTTATTGGATAATATTTTCCTTTTGAGTTCATTAATTGAGGCTATGAAAGCATCATAATCGATAGGCTTTAGCAGATAATCATGAGCATTTAGTGTAATCGCCTGCTTGGCATACTCAAATTCATCATAGCCTGTTAGAATGATATATTGACAATTTATTTTTTTTTCGTTGAGCTTCCTGATCAATTCGATACCCGTACAGCCGGGCATGTTGATATCAATAATCCCAATGTCTGGTTTACAGTCACAGATCATTTCGAAAGCGGTATTTCCGTTGTTTGCTTCTCCTATGACCTGAAAGCCATTTTCCTTCCAAGGTATGTTTTGTTTTAATGATGTACGTAAGAAATATTCATCATCTACTAAAAATACTTTAATCATGTCTCCTCCTGTGGATTGAGTGTTCGAATAGCAGGAAATTTGATTTGAATACAGGTGTATTCCTCTGGGATACTATCAATGTTTAGAATGGGATCTACATTTGAAAAAAGTTTCAGACGGCGAGTGACACTTGAAATCCCAAAATGACCATTGACGCGACCGTTACTTTTTGCTATCTGAAGAATTTCAGCAATTTTCTCTTTGCTTAACCCATTGCCTGTGTCAAGGACTTCAAAGACCAACAAGTCATCCTCTAAGTATCCGGTGACACAAATATGACCAAGTTCTGCTTTTTTACGAATGCCATGGTAGATTGCATTTTCAATTAAAGGTTGCAATGTTAATTTGGGAATGTAGTACTCCATAATGTTGGCTGAAAAAGCCAAGGTGTAGTCTAAAAATTCCACATACCTGATGCTTTGCAATTCAAGGTAGTGCTTCACCAGCTGGTACTCTTTGTCAACAGTAACAATGGTTTTTCCTTTACTTAACGAAATTCTATAAAAAGCCGCAATATTGGAAACGGCTTTAATGGCTTCTTCTTTTAGATCGCATCGTATTAAATTATTAATGGTTTCAAGAGTATTGTATAGGAAGTGAGGTTTTACTTGCTCATGAATCAATTGCATTTGAATCTGCTCGTGTTCTTGGTGCTTTTCATTTAAGGATTGGATTAAGTGCTGTATTTTAAGGAGGAGGACATTAAAGTTGTGAGCCAAATCGGCCACTTCGTCTTTTCCTCTTACTTTTGCCCGAATGGTCATATCACCAGACTGAGCCTGGGTTACTGTTTTTTTAAGTTGTACAATCGGTCTTGCAATTACTCGAGAAAGGATAAGTGAACCAATAAATGCCATAATGATGCTGATGACGGTGGTCATCATAACATCTGGATAAGAGACAACAATACTGTCACGAAACTCATGGTAGGATGACATCACCACAAACTGAATATTCAATGGATCATAACTTTTTGTTGTTATAATCTGAGGGCCATAAGCGGTACTTAAAACAGTGCTGGTATCACTAAAGAATAATGCGGAATTGATCATATAGTGTGTTGTAAAGTCAAGAAAGTAAGGGACACCTTCGGCACTGGCAAAGAATCGATTGCCTTCTAGGATTAAAGTGGTACCGAAGACGTTGTCTAGAAAGCCATTAAAAGCAGAAGTGGGGATGAGAAGTGCAGTATATCCGATGACTTCATTGTCAACCACAACAGGGCTGGCATAAGCAATGACTCGCTCTAGGGGGCTGTTTTCAGTCAGTATAATATTAAAGGATAAGGTCCACATGCCGTCACCTTCTCTAATCTCATTCATCTTAGTCGGGTTAAAAAACCAAGATAGAATCCCTAGCTTATATTGACTTTCATAGAGAAAAGTTTCATCCAGTGTGATGAAAGTAATGTGTACAAGAGTTGGGAAGGCATCTGTATAGCGACTGACAATATAGTTGACCTCAGTTGCGTCGAAATCATCAGGAGAAGAAAAAAGGTGAATCACATCGGGATCAGTGTTGACAACGTTGCCAAGAGCCACGATTTGATCGGTATAAGCAGTAATGGCAGTTGCCAGCCGAGTAAGGTCTTCTTGATCCGACAACCTTTTTTGTTCTACCATGGCACTGATATTGTATTGAGCTGAAAAAAATGAGATAATTATACTAGGCAGGACCACAAGTAAGAAGATGAATACAAAACATTTTAACCAAAGAGAGTGTAGATTGAATTTTTTCATAGTTTATCACCTGAAATTCGCCCTTTTACAAGAAGTTCATTTTGAACTTCTTAAAAGCTACATTATAGGAACCCCTTCGGAACCCTAGAATCAGATTTGCGGGGCAAAGTACGCCCCTTTTTTAGGAAGTTCATTCTGAACTTCTTAAAAGCTATACTACAGGAAGGGTTTTGAATGGTCAAGGTGAAAAGGGTAGAAGAGACAAGAATAGTTTGGGTCATGTGAGAATAGTTGGTTTGAACGGTTGATTTTTTTTGATATGATTTCAGTTACAATATTAATAAGCACTAAAGAATCAAATGTGCTTCAAAATTCTAAGGAGGAAAAATTAATGAAGAAGAAGTTATTGGCTTTAATCGTCGCAGTGATGATGGTGTTTGCATTGGTTGCTTGTGGTAATGGAGGAGGAGCACCAGATGCGGGTGCCGCAGATGATGGTGCAGTAGCAGACACTGCTGACGAAGAAGATGCGCCAGATGCAGGTGCTGCTGCTGTTGATACAGATGTTACCTTAACTCTTGTAATGATTGGTGACGGGACATTGCAAGGAGAATTGGATCGACTTCTAGAGGGCTTTACTGCTGAAACAGGAATTGGTGTAGAAACCATCTTTATCCACGCTGGTTGGGGTGAGTACGTGACGAGAGTACAAACCATGGTTGGTGGTGGCGAGCAAGTTGATGTAATCATCATGGCCATCGAAGGAGTTGCGAGAATTATTGAATTAGGTTTGCCCGTTCCACTTGATGATTGGATTGCTGCCAATGCAGATATTGTAGATCCTATCTTAGCAGACACAAACCCTTACCACCAAGATATTTTTAGAGATGCTGCCGGCAATACCTACTCTTTCCCATTTTCTTGGAACAATGTAGTCATGCACTTTAATTTGGACCGTCTCGAAGAAGCAGGATTAGACCTACCACCAGCCGATTGGTCTATGCAAGACTTTATTGACTATGCAGGTGCTTTAACCGTTGACGAAGGCGGACAAATCCGTTACGGAATTGCGATTCCACATGACCAGTATTTTGTTACAGAAGCATGGTTAATCGCCAATGGCGCGTCTTACATGAATGAAGACTTTACAGAAGCAACCATTAACTCTCCAGCTGCCATTGAAATTTGGCAGATGATGCAAGACTTGATTCATGTATATGGTTATGCACCAATCCCAGAGCCAAACGTAAGCACCATTGAGCAATTGATGAATGGTCAAGTTGCTATGGGTTCTTGGGGTCGCTGGCCAACAGCCAATTACCTTGCCAGTGATTTTCATCAGGTAGCCGTTCAATTTTTACCAACCTTTAGTGTGGATACTCAAATCGTTGGAGTAGATGGATTCTTTATTATGCAAACTTCAGACTATATTGCAGAATCTAAGCAACTACTAAGCTTCTTAAGCACAAGAGAATTTGCCAGAGAGTACTTATCTGTTGGTAATATCCCAGCATTAATTTCTCTTGCTGAAGAAGAGATTAGTGCTTTAGGTTTACCACAAAACGCAGGTGTTTTTTATGAAGATGCTTTAACTGCTGCTTTCAGACCCGTTAGCTCGCCGCCACAATTTGTAGAGATCAATACCATCGTTTTAACGGCCATATCAGAGATTCTGATTAATCAAGCTGACGTTCAAACAACAATGGACCAAGCTGCTGCTGATATGAATGCTATACTTGAAGCAAATAGATAGGAAAGAATATGAGTAGACAAAAATCAGTAAATAAAGAAAAAATATTGACAGAGAGTAATGAGAGTTACCGACGAAGAAAGCAACGCAGAGACAATATTGCAGGCTATTTGTTTTTAGCACCCACTTTAATCATGTACGTTAGTTTTATGTTGGTGCCTGTGGTTCTCGCTCTTGTCCTTTCACTGGTTCGTTATAATTTAATACAGCCTCCTGAATTCATCGCCTTAGAGAATTTTACTCGACTATTTGGCGATCGGCTGACCAGGATTTCTTTTGGAAATACATTTCGGTTTTTGGCCATATTAGTACCGATTCATGTGGGCTTGGGATTGATACTGGCGTATATGGTATACAAAGCAAGAAGGTTCCAGTTCTTCTTTAGAACAGCCATATACTTTCCGGTAGTTGTAACAACAGCTGCAGTAGCAATCGCTTGGGGTTTTCTCTTTTCAACTGATTTGGGTGTCATCAACTTTTTCGTTCGTTCACTAGGGGGTAGCAATATCCCCTGGTTAACGAATAGCACGATGGCATACGTTACCATTGCAATGTTTAGTTTTTGGAAATTTATTGGAGTCACTTTTTTATACTATTTTATTGGCCTACAAAATATCCCAGAAGGTTATTATGAGGCGGCAAAAATAGATGGAAGTGGCTCATTTCATACATTTTTCCATATTACAATACCCATGCTTTCACCAACGATTTTCTTTGTGATGGTAACCAATATTGTAGGTGTGTTCCAGATTTTTGATGAACCCTTCATATTGACCGAAGGTGGACCTGGTTCTGCTACACGAACGGTGGTGCTCCAAATCTACGAAATTGCCTTTTTGCAGATGAATATCGGTTATGGCGCTGCCATTTCCTTGGTTTTGTTTGTGATTATTTTAATAATTACGATTGTTCAGTATATCGGACAAAATAAATGGGTGGTGTATGATTATGAATAAAAAAATATATAAAAGTCCATCACAAATCATATTAATTACGTTTTTATTTGCATTATGTCTCATCATGTTGCTGCCTTTTACGTGGATTATTTCCACCTCACTTCGTTTACCGGTAGATTCATTTCGTTTGCCGCCGTCCTTTTTACCAACCAGCTTTCATTATCAAAACTATATTACGGTGTTTACCACATTTCCATTTGCTCAGGTGGTTTGGAATAGTGTTAGAATTGCATTGATTGTTGTTTTTGCAAACATTGTATTTTCCACCATGGCCGGTTATGCATTTTCTAGAATTCCATTTAAGGGAAGGGATGTTATATTCTTACTGATTCTAGCAGGTATGATGATTCCAGCTCAGGCTCGATTAGTACCTACTTTCATTGTCATGTCAAATTTAGGACTTGTGGGTACTCATTGGCCGCTGATTCTTCCGGTTTCTGTTAGTCCTTTGAATATCTTCTTTGTGCGTCAATTTATGAAAACCATTCCCAATAGTTATGAGGAAGCGGCTTTTATGGATGGAGCCAGTCGACTAAAGATTTGGTTACGTATATTCGTGCCCATGTCAAAAAATGTTATCGTGATGGTTTCTCTGTTATCCTTTTTAGCCTCATGGAATGACTTCATTAATCCATTGATTTTTATTTCCAGAGAACACATGATGACCTTACCTTTGGGGTTAAGAGCGCTTAATGGAGCGAATCAGCAAGGCAGTGCTTCGGTAGTTCTTGCAGGGGTAGCACTTTCTTTAGTCATACCCGTTCTATTTTATGTGTTTGGTCAAAAACATATTGTTAAAGGAGTTGCCATGTCAGGCTTAAAGAGTTAACCTGTGCGGTTAGGAGATTCATATGAAAGAATGGATAAACCAAAAGACAATATCAGAAAATTTAAAAACATACAGCAATGAGGACAAGGCTTTTCGAGCCTTGATCGGCGGTATAGGAACAGGGAATTTTTCCTTGGATCAAGACGGGAGAATGGTAGATTTTGAGATTTTTAACAAGGCCAATAAAGGCCACAAAATACCTTACTCCTTTTTTGCCTTATATACAAAGTTCGAAGAGGCCTCCCCAAGGTGTTTTATCTTGGAGGCTAGATACGATCAAGTAAGCAATCGGGCAAAAGGGCATCCTTCTGGGGAGTTGATGAGTATGCCCCGATTTGATCAGGCAAAAATCACCCCTAAATATCCCCATTATCATTATGAATTTTATAAAGAAGATTTGCCACTAGAGGTAAGCCTAGAGGCTTACAATCCCTTTATTCCCTTAGATGATAAAAATTCGGGAATTCCCATGGGTGAATTCAGGTATAAGATAAAGAACTTATCTCAGCAGAAAGTTACAATTTCTGTTTGTGGCACCATGAACAATGCTACAAATATCTATCATAGCGATGGGTATGATCAATATTATCAATATGGTCAAGGAGTGAATACCCTTATAGAGCAAGGTGGAATCACGGGAATCCATTTTACCAATGATTGCTCCCAAGAGCAAAGGGAAAAAGTTGAATATGGTTCTTTGGCCTTAGCCACTACCAACAAAAATGTTACCGTTAAGCCGGTGTGGCAATTTGGAGATTGGTGTGATGGGGCTGAGGAGTTTTGGCAGGATTTTTCTGCTGACGGCTTGTTAAATCCTGACACCACTTATGATTCTGTAGGTTCAAAAGAGTATGCCGCCTTACATGACCGCTATATCGGTTCCATAGCAGCACATGAAGAGTTGGCACCAGGTGAGGAAGGTGAGTTTACCTTCTATTTTACCTGGCATTTCCCTAATCGTTTTGGATGGTTTCCAGATGGACATAAAGGAATGGAAACCAGGGAAAATAAAGGAACATTCAAAAATTATTACACCAAGTTCTGGAAGGATGCTTGGGATGTAATCAACTATTATCAAGAACAGAAGTCTTATTTGAAAGAGAAGACTTTGGATTTCTCAAATGCCATCTACAGTAGCAATTTGGGAGCAAATGTAATTGAATCCTTGGTTCAATCCATCAATGTTCTTCGTTCCCCCACCTGTTTTCGGGTAGAGGATGGAAAGTTTTTTGGCTGGGAAGGATGCTTTGAAGAGGCAGGATGTTGTCCTGGTTCCTGTACACATGTATGGAACTATGCCCAAACCGCGGCTTATCTGTTCCCTGTTCTTGAACAAGATGCTCGTTTAACGGAATTTCTCGAAGAAACAGACTGCTGTGGAGACATGGCTTTTCGTGCCACTCGTTATCTAGACGGAGAAAAATGGGGAGGTCATCCAGCGGCGGATGGTCAGATGGGAAGTATCTTACGGGTATATAGAGAATACAAAATCTCTGGCAACTCGGAATTTTTAAACACCATTTGGGAACAAGTGGTGTCAAGTATGGAGTTTGGGATTCGCACTTGGGACACCGATGAAGATGGTTTGATGGAAAAGATGCAGCACAATACCTACGACATCGAGTTTTATGGTTACACTTCTCTGGCCAACGCCATCTATCTGGCGGCTTTAAAAGCCATGATGGAGATGGCCAAGATAAAGGGTCAGACAGAGTTGGTAGAGCGATATGAGAGAATTTATCAGTCAGGAAGAAAACTTGTAGATGAGGCCCTGTTTAACGGAGAGTATTACCAACAAAAAATAAGTGATGAAGACTTGGAAAAATACCGTTATCAATATGGCACAGGTTGTTTATCGGACCAATTATTAGGACAAACCTTGGCTCATATTTATGATTTGGGTTATGTTCTTCCAGAAGAGCATGTGAAGAGGGCAGTTCTAAGTATTTATAAGTATAACTACAAAGAAGCACTATACGGTCATTACTCCGTTCAAAGAACTTACGCATTTGAAGATGAAGGTGGTTTATTGGTATGCTCATGGCCGCGCGGCGGGCGACCTCGCCAGCCCTTTATCTATTGTGATGAAGTGTTTACTGGAATAGAGTATCATGTGGCCACACATATGATTTACGAAGGTCTAATAGAAGAAGCATTAAAAATAATGGATACAGTAAGGGTGAGACACAATGGAAGGCGGAGAAGCCCTTTCAATGAAATCGAGTGCGGAAATCACTACGTAAGGTCCATGTCGGCATGGGGTGTTCTGATTGCATTATCCGGTTACAAATGCGACCTGAGTAAAAATTATGTCTTCTTTGAACCTAAAATTAATCAAGATGATTTTACCTGCTTCTACTCCAATGGAAAAGAATGGGGCTTATTGCTTCAAAAGAAAAATGACCATGGGAGTATTGAGAAGGAGATTTTGCCAATTTTCAAAATAGAAGAATAAATACTATAAACTCGCGCTGTAGAAGAGTTTACAGTTGATAAAAAGGAGATTAAAAATGAGAACATTTGACAAAAACGCCACAGCAGCACGCTTCTTACTGGGGGGCATTGGAACAGGGAACATTTCTTTAGACCAAAATGCACGGCTATGTGATTTTGAGCTTTTTAACAAGCCAAACAAAGGCTTTAGAAGCCCATACACCTTTTTTGCCGTACATACAGAGGCGCCAGACGGTAAGACTCATACCAAGGCTTTAGAGTCACAATTGGCCCCTCCATTTAGTAGTTCACATGGCGGTCATGCCTGGGAAGTGGGAGGATTGCCACGTTTTCGAGAATCAGAAATGAGTGGGAACTATCCTTTCGTTAATTTTACATTAAAAGACAAGGTGATGCCCATTGACGTAAATATTGAAGCATTCACTCCTTTGATTCCATTGGCAACGGATGATTCTTCATTGCCTGTTGCTGTACTTCGTTATACCATCAAGAACAATACCAATGAAACCTTATCTGTAAGTGTAGCGGGCTCCATGTCTAATCTTAGCGAATTGTCCGGTAGAAATATGTGGACCAAACCCACCTACCATCAAGACGGAATTAACAAATTTGTAGAGAATGATGAAAGTCGTGGCATTTATTTTCTACCAGGAGAAGGACGTAGCGAAGATGAGCTTGGGTACTTTGAGATGGCCATGCTGACTACGGAAAAAGAAGGGATTAGCTATTTAGAACAGTGGAACGAAGCATCTTGGTGGGACGGTTTACAAGATTTTTGGAACGATTTTACCCAAGATGGACAGCTAACACCAGGACGGGCTTTAAAAGGGTTGGGCAATAGTTTACATGAGAGCCAAATCCCCATGGCTTCCCTTTGTGTGAAAAAGGAAATACCTGGAAACTCAGAAGAGACATTTGAGTTTATCTTAAGCTGGTATCATCCTAATCGGGTTCAATCTTGGGGACAAAACTTAGATTGCTGCGGGACGGACTGCTGCGGTGATGTACCTATAATCCGAAACTACTATGCCAAGTTTGGCAAACCTTTGGAAAGTGCAAAATATTTGATTCACCATCTACCAAGGTTAGAAGAAGGCAGTCGGACATTTGTCCATGCATTATCCTCTGGAACAATACCTGAGTACGTCATTGATGCGGTAAGCACAAACATCACTGTGATTCGAAGTACTACATGCTTCCGAGTAGAAGATGGAACATTCTTTGGGTGGGAAGGTTGCTTTGATTTTGAGGGATGCTGTGATGGAAATTGTACCCATGTATGGAATTATACTCAGACCATGGCCTTTCTATTTCCAGACTTAGAGCGCTCCATGCGAAATACGGAGTTTTTGATTGAAACAGACGAAGATGGATACCAATATTTCCGTGCCCAAAAATACTTGAATTATAACGACAAGACTCTATTTAAGGAAAATGGTAGTTTGCCAAGCAAATGCGCTGCTGACGGGCAACTGGGAACGATTATTCGCTTGTATCGTGATTGGCAGTTGTGTGGTGATGACAATTTCCTAAAGGAAATGTGGCCTAAGGCAAAACTGGCCTTAGAATATGCTTTTGCTCATTGGGATAGCAATGAGGATGGTGTCATTGACGAAGAAGCCCACAATACCTATGATATCGAATTTTATGGTACCAGTAGCATGATGAACTCTATTTATTATGCGGCTCTAAGAGCAGGTGAGAAAATCTGCAATTACTTAGGAGATACAGCCAGTGCCGAGAAATACGCAAAACTAGCTGTAGCAGGTGCCAAAAAGATAGATGAAATGACCTTTAATGGTGAATATTATGAGCAAGTGATTGAAGATGTCAATCAGTACAAGTATCAGTATGGAAAAGGTTGCTTGGCAGACCAAGTTTTTGGGCAACAACTGGCTCACGTCAATGGCTTAGGATATATCTTAAATGAAGACAACATGAAGAAGGCAGTACATTCCATCTTCAAATACAACTTCTTAGAAGATTTTAGTGATTTTGCAAATGTACAAAGAGTGTACGCCTTAAACGAAGACAGTGGTTTGCTTTTATGCAGTTGGCCTAAGGGAGAACGACCAGAGATTCCATTTGTTTATAGTGATGAAGTATGGCCTGGCATTGAATATCAAGTGGCCTCTCATCTCATCTATGAAGGCTTTATTGATGAAGGACTAAAAATCGTAGAAGCTTGCCGCAATCGTCATGACGGAGTGGGACGTAGCCCTTGGGATGAGGTAGAGTGTGGGCATCATTATGCACGTTCCTTGGCCAGTTATGCTGTACTTCTTGCCTTGACTGGTTTTCGCTGTGATGCAGTGAACAAAACCTTAACTTTTAAACCTGTAATCAACCAAGACAACTTTAGTGGTTTCTTCTGTTGTGCCGATGGTTGGGGGATGGTTCACCAGACAAAGGAAGCAGATGGAACCTATTCATTGAAAATCGAAACACTTTTTGGTGATT
>JGI20163J15578_10001161_pt1 | contig 10871 bp, 10 predicted proteins | sample TergutCu122P1_FD_15578 | JGI IMG/M metagenome (IMG submission 15578)
GATGGATTGAACAATCCCCCGTTCACAATAGATGTAATCTTCTATCAGAATCTCCCACTGTGCCCCTTCAAAAGCAAAATCCCCGGCGATATGCCCATGACTTGCCATTGGTATAAATAAACAACAGATCAATAATAGGCCGACCAGCCCGCTTCGTAGTTTTCTCCCCTTCATGATTTACTCCCCCTTAAACCTACACTCGGTAAATCCATCCTTTAGGCGCTTCAATCTCTCCCATTTGAATGCCGGTGAGGGTTTTGTATAGTTTCTGAATTATGCTTCCTTCTACATCTAATCCGCCGGAAAAGGTGATTTCTTTCTCCCCATACACAACTTTTCCTACCGGTGAAATAACCGCCGCGGTACCGCATAATCCACATTCAGTGAAATCTTGCAATTCTTCTACATAAATCTCTCGTTCTTCTACTTCCAGCCCCAGATATTTCTCGGCTACATGTAACAAGGAACGTCTGGTAATGGAAGGTAAGATGGTATTAGATTTAGGTGTAACCACTTTGCTATCCTTGGTTATAAAGATGAAGTTAGCACCACCGGCTTCTTCCACTTTCGTTCGCGTCGCCGCATCCAGGTACATATTCTCGGCAAATCCCCTTCCCTGCGCCACAGTCAATGCATACAAACTCATCGCATAGTTGGCTCCCGCCTTGATATGTCCGGTGCCGTTAGGCGCCGCTCGGTCATACTCGGATACACATAAGCTAAGGGCTTTTGCTCCGCCGGTAAAATAAGGTCCCACCGGTGTAGTAAACACGCGAAATTGATACTCATCCGCCGGTTTTACGCCAATCACCGGATTAGTAGCGAACAGATACGGACGAAGGTACAAACTTGCCCCTGCTCCATAGGGAGGTACAAACTCCAGATTAGCCCTAACCACCTGCGTTACCGCATCAATAAATCGCTCTTTGGGAAAGGCCGGCATTGCTAAGCGCCTCGCTGAATCTGCCAATCGTTCGGCATTCAACTCCGGGCGGAATAATACCACTTCGTTATCTTTCGTAGTATAAGCTTTCATCCCTTCGAAAACCGTCTGAGCATATTGCAAGACGCCGGCACACTCACTTAACACAATATTGGCCTCGGCGGTCAAGCCACCTTCATCCCATTTTCCATCTTTGTAATTGGACACATACCGCTTATTTGTTTCCCGATAAGCAAATCCAATATTGCCCCAATCTAGCTCTTTTTTCATTTTAATCCCCATTCTTGCGTCGTCTGACGCAATGCGCTGATTTGCATCTTCAGGATGCAAAACTTTGCTTGCAAAGTTGCATAAAAGTTTGGGCACGCTTGCTTTGTAAGCGTTGCACAACACTTGGGTGTGAAAGGAACTTTCACACTATCGTCTCATCGCTCCATTATACTGATTGATTCAATACCTACGCTACCGCCGCGTACCACTTCCAGATGCTTAAATTGATTGCTCATCAACTTCACTACCGCATCATTTTTCGTAGCTGTTTGGACAAACTCCAATAGCACGCTTTCCTTGCCATAATCAATAACACGACCTTTAAAAGCATCGGCAATCTGAAATAACTCTGTTTTTTCAGCAACAGTACACTTGGTAACTTTGATATATAGTATCTCTTTCATTCTAACAAAAATATCCGTGAAGTCAATCACTTTTATCACTTCCACCTGTCGATTTAATTGTTTTTTAATTTGTTCGAAGGTTTCATCATCACTGACCGTCGCAATCGTCATCCTAGAAACGGTAGGATCCTCTGTTTTACCCACCGTCAAACTGTCCATATTGTAAGACTTTCCGGAAAACAAACCGGCAATCTTCGAAAGAACCCCCACTTGATTTTCTACATAGAGAGAAATCCATCTTTTCTTAATTTCCATATTCCACTCCTACCCTTCCATAATTAAATCCTCTAACCCTTTACCCGGACGCATCATCGGTAACACAATCTCCTCCGGACTGATCATAAACTCAATCAAAGTCGGCACCTTTCGGTTCTCCTTCGCCATCGCAAAAGCGGTAGCGATTTCCTCTAGCTTGTTTACCCGAATGCCCTTGGCTCCATAACTTTCTGCCAACTTCACAAAATCAGGCGTGTATTCCGGATATTTATTACCACCACTTTCTCGGAAAAGAATCCCGGCTCGCAGGTTAGTCATGCTGTATCGCTTCCCGTAAAACAGCTTTTGCCATTGTCTTACCATCCCTAAGCTGGCGTTATTAAACACACAGACAATAATCGGCAACGCTTCCAACACTGCTGTTGCAAACTCTTGACTGTTCATTTGCATCCCCCCATCCCCGTTGATCGATATAACATAAGCCTTAGGATTGCCAATCTGAGCGCCAATAGCAGCCGGAAAACCGTATCCCATGGTTCCCAAGCCACCGGAAAATATCAGTCGCTTATCCGGTGTGATTTCAGCGAATTGGGCAGTAAACATCTGGTGTTGCCCTACATCTGTCACCAATATAGCGGATTCAAATTGAGTGTTCATTTCTTCCAAAATCTCCCGCGGACTCACCTGTCCATTGATACCTTTACTATAAGGAATCGGTTGGTCCCACCCTTTGATGGCCTTAACCCAATCTTCTGTCCCGCAAGGCTCAACGTATTGTAGCATCTGAGCAAGGGCATCATTCGCATCGGCAACTATCGGTACATCTACCGATATGTTCCGCGAGATAGAAGATGTGTCTATGTCAATATGGACAATCTGTGCTTTGGGGGCAAACTCGTCCAACTTCCCTGTTATCCGGTCATTAAAACGGGTACCAATGGAGAACAATAAATCACATTTGCTCACCGCTTTATTGGCTGCATACGCCCCATGCATTCCTAAATTTCCCAAAAACAACGGATGGTAAGTAGGAACTGCCCCCCGCCCCATAATCGTGGTAACTACCGGAACCCGGGTTTTATCTACAATTTGAGTAAATACTTCATTGGCCTGCGAAATCTGGATTCCGCCGCCGACTAAAAATAGAGGGCGTTTTGCCTTATGCAGCATTTTGACTGCTCTTTTCAACTGTCCGACATGAGCCTTGGTATGTGGTTTATACCCACGAATATTGACCGTTTTCGGATACTCCATACTTCCCAATTCCGCCATCACATCTTTAGGCAAATCCACTAACACCGGACCCGGGCGACCGCTTCCGGCGATGTGAAATGCTTCCTTAATAATCCGCCCTAAATCTTCTCGCCGTCGTACTGTCACCCCATACTTGGTAATACTTTGGGTAATTCCGACAATATCCACTTCTTGGAAAGCATCATTACCAATTAGATGGCGAGGAACTTGGCCGGTGAAACAAACCAAGGGAACACTATCATAGTTAGCCGTGGCAATTCCGGTCACCACATTGGTTGCGCCGGGGCCACTAGTCACCAAGCAAACCCCCACCTTGCCGGTGGTACGAGCATAGCCATCTGCCGCATGAACTAAAGCCTGCTCGTGACGAGGCAAAATCACACGAATGTCATCTTGCTTGTATAATTCATCGCTAATATCGATGGTACACGCGCCCGGATATCCAAAAATGGTATCCACTCCTTCTTCTTTTAACGCTTTTACGAATAGCTTTGTACCGGTTATTTTTTTCATGTTTTTATTGTGCAAATTAGCATGGTATTTTTGTGAATAACTGCTCTATCACATCAATGCTATGATAAATTGCTTCCTCCTTGTTTTTCACCAAAACTGAAGAACAACTTTTTATATGTCCGAAAACAATACTCGATATTAAAACAAGTTTGCTCTTCTCCTTCTTCCACCAACTCCCATGAAGAATCCTGCTCCAAATTGGGGAACCATGTATCAGCTTCAAAAGCGTAGTCTATTCGGGTGATATAAGCCCTCGTGCAAAAAGGTAACATCTGTTCATATATTGTACCGCCACCAATAAAAAACACATCCTCCGGTGCATATTGCTGCAGGATTTCAGTTAACTGCTCCAGCGAATGAGCCAAGATAACTCCTTTTGCACTATAATTACGATTTGAAGTCAACACTATATTGACTCGTTTATCTAGTGGTTGACCGCCGGGGAAACGTTCAAAAGTTTTACGTCCCATAACAACAATCTTTCCTTTAGTCAATCGGCGAAAACGTCTTTGGTCATTTGAAATTCTCACTAATAAACGCAAATTATTACCAATTGCCCAGTTTCTATCTACAGCAGCGATTAAATTCATGCACTTAGCCCTTCTACATCTTTCTAAATTTATCAATTGTTTTTTCCATTTTCCCACAAGCCATTCTCCCCTCAGGACATCCTTTTTCGGAATAACAACTTGGCCCATAAAATATAAATAAATCAGGAAAATGTTTTCTTATCTGTCTTAAAATCTCACATGATATACTTTGTATCTCCCATTGAGCGCGATTACATGACCTAAGCTTGATAAAGGATAATAGCTCTCTCGCATTTATCGTTGTCATAATATCCATGACACTACCACTTACGGCAAAATAATAACCGTATCTTCCAAACATTGTACTTCCCTTCAACTTCGCTATTATAGAACCGGAATACTCAAGGGTTTTCTTGTAAAGCTCTAATGATATTGGAAAGCTTTGTAATGATTTTGGTATAATATACCGATTATGCTCAATGCTTTGTAGTGAGGGAACAACAATAGATTGCATACGGTGCCTTACAATATGCGTAATCCCGGATAAACTAACATTCGTAATCCTAAATGTATATACCAGATGTTCCAGTTCTCTGGGGCGCTTCGAATCGATTAGTTTCTTGATATCTGTCACTCCCTCCGAGCTACCACTTATAATGGATGCCATATCTAGTACCATTTTTGGCTTTTGGGGTGAAGCAACTAATTCTACCACGCCCATTTCTTGTGCTTCTACAAAAGTTGTCTTGTCACGAACGTTAGGGTGCGAATGGCTTGCTGCTAAGTTATCGTCCCGATTTTGTACTTCTTCAAACTCGTATAATAAAACCGGGAAAAGTGTCTCGATTTGTTCTACTATTTGATTTGCTATATCCTGTAGTTCAGTAATTCCATATCCTCGCCCAAACTTTATTGCCCGTATTATATGTGCTAATTCACGCGCATTAATAGTGCAATAAAAATTACTATTAAATGAGTATGGTAACAAAAATCTGGCATCCTCTTTCGGAACCCCTTGTTCTACCAGAGTTTTATAACTTTGAAACAAAAAATCCATATATTTATGATAGCACTTAGCATCCTCTTCACTTAAGTCGGAAGGTATATAGTAACCCATTTCTCCAAAATCCACATATCGTCTCGATTTAATCGTGAACGACGCCAATCTAAATTCGATAAAAAATTGTTCGACATAAGCCGAAACATTGCACATGGCGATAGTAAATACTGCATGTTCAATCAGTGATTTGTGCCCCGAGGACAATACCTTTTTTATTAGGTTTTGATTATTTGCGTTGTCGATTGCCTTTTCGAATGTTTCAATAGCGTCGCCTTGAGTCGTTGATATTCTCGCCGCACTTGCACAAATTTCTTCTCCCATTACATTATAGCTTATTATTTTTGCCTGCATTCTCTCCATATGTATCTTCTCCTAAATACATTAGTTTCTTTTATCCTACTTCTCAATCATCAGCTTCACGGCTTCGCGATATATTTCTTTCGCTATATCATAGTTCTTAGAAGCAGATTTTATGAAATTTTCCATCATAATTCCGCAATTGACCTCTAAAATTTTCAAACCTTCTGATGTTTTCACCATATCAACTGATGCAAAATTTATAGATAAGGCCCTTGTTGTCTTGAGCGCCAATTCCGATAAGTCGAAATATAGCTTTTCATCAGTTATTATTTCCGGAATCGCATTTAACCCCAAGTTTGATTTCCAATCAATATTATACTCATCTCCTTTTTGCAGAATTGTTTCTAACACTTCATCGTCGAACTCATATTTTAAAATAACTTGGTTAATTGACATATATTCCAATAATAGTTGACGTATTTTTTTCTTACCATCACCAACTACATATGGAACATTCTTTGCATACATTAATTTCACCTTGTTATCTAAAATAATTGCTCTATACTCCTTCAATATATTATAATAGGGACACACCGCTACTGCCCGGCTATAACCGAAAATATAATGTATGGCAACTTCTAGTTGTGCTTGATTTTTCACAAGAAAAACTGCCTTTCCTCCCGTGCCTATATTTTCTTTGCATACCAACACATTGTATTGTTTAAATAAGCTTATTATCTCATTCCAATTACCACTTTCTCCTATATAATTCATATTTTCCGGCCGCAAAAACAAAAAATGCTCTACTGTTGGTATCCCAATATTTAATAGCACATCACTGGCAGCACATTTATCATCACATATTCTTGCAGAAGTAGCGTTATTCAAACTGAAATTGTATCCAAATATAAATCCTATTTTTTGCTTTTTGTGTAAACGTAAAATCCAATCATATGAGAATGAAGTGAAGCTGATATCTTCTTCATTACAGATTTCCTGAATCATTTGAACTATTATTCTTTCGTCCTTTTTCATTTCCCTTTTCTCCATTAGAAAATATTTTCAAAATCACTTATCAGGGCTTGATATTCGATCTGATATTTTTCGGGCTCATCATAAAGAAAATCACAAATAGATTTTGCTTTCAAATAATTCTTCTTAGATTTTTCCTTCAACTCATTTGATTTTAGATATTTCTCATAATAGTTCTTCGCTAACTCCCAATGGGCTTTCCAGAAAACTTTATGTTTCTCATCCCCGTAAGTGTCTATCCCTACTTTTATCAAATACTCTAAGTTTTCTACAGCTTTATCGTAGTCTCCATTCATCCTGAGTACGCGAGATATACTATACAAAGATTTTATCGCCGTAACACTTTCCGGGCCATAATTTTTGCATGCAAAATCATAGGATAGTTGAAAATATCCTAATGCTTTCTTTAACAAGGACTGATTATCATATGTCTCGCTTTTATACAGAAGATATGTTCCCAGAGTATTTTGTATACTCCGCTTATACGCATCATACTCTTTTAGTTTATCTTGCATCTGCGCAAGAACGGAGTATATATCACCTGCTGCATCTACGTACTCTTTCTTCTCGGCTTGCTCTGTCGTAACCAGAATTAGACGACAATAATAATCTATGATTGCTTGATATATTTGAAATAATATATAATCCACTTCTATTGGCCTGGCACCAACGACGCTAGCCTCAGTTTTTCTACCAAGATTCTTCAATAAATTTATCGCGTCGAGTATTCTTGAATAATCGCCATCTTCTGCGTGTGCATTTGCCCTTATATTTTTAAATTCTGCACGAATATACCAATAGTCATCCTCTGCAAAATTTTCCTTGGCATATTGTAACATTTCTTCACACAATTTTTGTCGTTTTATATATTTATCTTCTTCTTTCGAATACTTAACATATGCCGTATCCCATAAGAAACAGATATCTAACCATCTTTCAGCCTCTTTACAAGTTGTTTCGGCTTTATATTTACGGAAATTGTCTTTAAAACAAAAAACAAAATCGCCCATATTAGGATCAAGCTCCGAACGAAGTAAAAAGAAGATGTAATTTCTTTTGAAACGATACATTGCTGAAGAAAAATTCTCCGGTAAGTTTCTAAGGATAGATTGCATATTGTCAAAATACGGTGTAATACGAGAACAATCCCCGCCTATGATTGGCAAAAAAAGAAAATCTGCCAAATTGGAGAGTAGCTTGTCCGTCAACTCTTCTTGTATATTGGGTTTTGATTTTCGAAATGCCTCTACAATCAATTGATGCATATGAAATGAAACAATTTCTTTTTTATCTGTAGAGTCACGCTTTTCCGTTTGTTCTATCCAACCGGAGCTGACAAGTGATTTAATCGTAAGATGAATATCGGTAACAATGCCGACAGACCACTTTTCGAGGGCAGTAAGGGGAACCGGCTTTGGGGAAAGTAAACTCATTATATATAGTACGTCTAGTGATTCTTTTTCGAAATTCATATCAGCAATGAATCTAGCAACATGTTCGGTTGGGTCCATTTCCATTCCGTCAATTAGCTTAGAGCAACATTCTTTCAAATCCCGTGGCTTAACATACCCCTGCTCCCTCATCGTTTGAGCGGCAATAATAATTAATTGACTATGATAGTTTAACGCTTTGACGATTCTTTCGATCTCAGCTGTATAGCTTTCTTTACATTCTCTTATTTTACTATCTAAATTATTACAAAAAATCTGAAGAAACAAATCAACACAATAATTCAACTTAAGCTTTGGAAATTCGATGATTCGATTATCTACTCGGATATTCTCAAACAATGAATTACTCACATCTATCTTACTTGATGTGATAACAACACTACACCTTAATTCTGATATATATCTTTCCGCAGCTTCTATCTTTTCTATAGAGTCAACACCTACAATAACTATTAACACCTGATCAAAATAATTGAGATGTTTTTTATAACGTCTCCAATTTGCATCAATATCGCTGCCCACCTCATATTTAAACCATTCATTATCATCCGCATAATTATCCTCATGTTCATTGCCAATTTTCATTAAATCATCGCGAATATCTTGAGTATTGTTCCCACACCTTATATATAATATGGCATCAAAACAGCCCTTTTGTTTTTCATTTTCACAAAAAACATTCATAAAAAATGATTTACCGGTGCCAACTTTCCCGATAACATAAATAGGCAACCCGCCACTGGCTGAAAGTTTATCGATCACTTCATTTTTTAGACATTCTCGATTCACCAGCCTTCCCGGCGCAATTGTTGGAAAATCGAAATATTTTTTCTTCTTATCAATAATCTCAGTAGTCATATAGATATTTCCTTGACTAATACTTCCGTCTCCGTCTATACTGGTTTTGCCAAATCTTTGTTCAACTTTATTGTTCATTATGATCCTCTTAACTTATTTCTTCGATATATTTCCTTGACTAATAGTTCCGCCTCCGTCTATACTTGTTTTGCGAAATATTTGCTTCACATTTTCGTTTTTTTTCTCACTATTATTGCTATTTTCTGTACGATTGTTATTGCCAATTTGCGTAATAGCTTTCATTTTTATTGTGATTACAATTCCCGCTCCTGTAGCAGAAGCAATAAAGGAAATAACCCAACCTATAACATCATTCCAAGTGATTTGCATTGTCTCTACTCCTTTCTTTGAAAAACCAAATCATGCTAACTCAATAAGGATTATAGCATTTTGATTTACGAGGTACAAGGTTTAGTTTCATGAACTTCAAATACTGTTAACCATCGGTATATCTTCTATCTGAGGATGAACCAGATAATCATCCAAGCGAATATCGTCAACGGTAAACTCGTAGAAATTCTTCACCGCCGGATTTATCCAAAACGTAGGCGCCGGCAGAGGATTACGGTCAATTAACGCTTCCACCAAAGGGATATGGCGATTGTAAATATGAGCATCGGCAATTACATGAACCAATTCTCCCACCTGCATATTGCTCACTTGCGCAAACATATGGAGAAGTACGGCGTACTGACAGACATTTCGGTTATTTCCCACCAACACATCTTGCGAACGTTGATTTAAGATTGCGTTGAGGGTACGCTGATTGCTCCCCCTTTCTTTGGTCACGTTAAAAGTCATACTGTAGGCACAAGGGTACATATTCATCTTATGCAAATCTTGGTGTACATATAAATTGGTTAACATGCGACGACTATATGGATAGTGCCTCAAATCATAGAGCAATTTGTCTACTTGATCCAGTAGTCCTTCCCTGTGTTGATGTTTTACTTGCATTTGATAGCCATAAGCCAGCCCGATGGAGCCGCGCTCATCTGCCCAACAATCCCACATCCGGTTTTTAAGATCCTTTACATTGTTGGATTTCTTCTGCCAAATCCACAATATTTCTTCGACACAGCTTTTGATTTCCGTACGTCGCAGCGTAAGAGCGGGAAACTCCTCCCGCAAATCATACCGATTCACCACGCCGAACTGCTTCAAGGTATATGCCGGTGTTCCATCCGCCCATTTATGGCGTACTTCTTCACCTTCGGTACTTGTTCCATGGTCAATGATGTTACGACACATTTCAATAAAAATCCAATCTGCTTTACTCATTGCTTTCTCTCCCTGTTACGGCTACAGTTCATACCGTGGGATGAACTGTAGCCTGTTATGAGCATTTGGTATGCGCTAATAATCTATGTTCGACATAATTTTGTTCAGTTGTTTATTTAAACTTTCGATCTCTCTTGCGGTCATGCCGCGGGTTAAAATTTTGTCCATTTTCTTCCGTTCCGCTTCCATTCGCCGTTGCACATCATAAGCCTTCTCGGTCAAATGGATGATGTTTTTTCGTTTATCTTGGTTGCTTTGCACCGACAAAATAAATCCTTTTTCTTCCAACCGTCGCACAATTCCCGTAACTGTAGGATTCTTCAAACTAAGATGCTGCTCTATATCTCGCTGACTTACATCATCAAGATGGGTATTAAAAAGAAAATCCAAAACAGCGCATTGAGAAGAGGTAACACCGATGCTTTTCAATTTGATATTAAAGTCTTTTTCAAATACGGTATTAATCTGTTTAATCTTTAAGCCGATTGGCTGTGCTCGTTTTGGCATTTCATCCCTCCTAATCGGACTACTTTCTCATCTCGGGAACCTGCAGTCGCTATGCTCCTGTTCCCTCACATGTGATTTGCGAGTCCCAAAGTCATTAATTTTCATGCAAGCATGAAATAATGGCCTTTTGACTCTTGTATTATCATATCATGTTTTGCATTTTTTTTAAAGTTTCTTGCAACCAATTTATTTTTTTGTTGTTTATATATATGAGAGCAATATAAATACAATCAAAATCAGTAACTATTTAGG
>JGI20163J15578_10001162_pt1 | contig 10871 bp, 9 predicted proteins | sample TergutCu122P1_FD_15578 | JGI IMG/M metagenome (IMG submission 15578)
ATATTTCCTTCAAAGGCAAAATACACCCCTATAACGGCCGACAAAATGCTGAAATAGGTTAGAGCAACCCAATAATCATAATAACCTATAAAAGGCGATTTCTTCATTTCTTTTTCTCCTCTCCGTGACCTTCTTCAATGCTTAATCATAGCCACGAAGCTTGATACCTGTGCTTTATTTAGTCCCATACCTTAGAAGATTCTATGAGGTAGTGTTTCTTAAGGTGATCGACCATTTTGTTTTTGGGTGGTCAGCTTAACACTTATATCATAATATATGGGGGATAGGAATGGTTTTTGTAACTCAATTGATTAACCTTCACTTTAGTATTGTATTATGTTGAAGGGATTCAGTCAATGAAATTTAAAGAAATTTGCTCAGTCTGTGGTCTAAAAGATAAAAAAAGAGGATTAAGGCAGGTAGGTCAAACCCTTCTAGACACAGGAGTGCAGGAGTCTAAAGGAGGATATTTTTTTGTAGAAAAAGAATGCAGAATATGATAAACTGGATAAGCGTGATAAACGGCGTGTCATAGGAGAGGGATAGAACAAAACAAGGAAAAGGGAGAGATTCATGGCAACTCTGTACAAAGAACTAATAAAATACAGTCAATCAGGCTACTATCCTTTTCACATGCCAGGAGGAAAAAGAAATTCTAAATTGATGGAAACGGGCTTACCCTATCATCTTGACATTACTGAGATAGAGGGCTTTGATGACTTGCATCATAGCGTAGGTCTTATTAAAGAGTTGGAAGAGAGGGCGGCGAAGGTATACAATAGTGACGAGACCGCTATACTGGTCAATGGAAGCACTTCTGGGCTTCTGGCAGGAATTATGGCCTGTACCAACAAAGGAGATAAAATTCTAGTAGGAAGAAATAGCCACAAGGCAATCTATCATGGCATTTTCTTAAATGAGCTAGAGGCAGTTTATCTATACTCAGAGTATGATGAAGAACTAGACTGTCCTTTAGGAATAAACGAGAAGGATGTAAAGAGGGCTTTAGAGGAAAACATGGATATTAAAGCAGTTGTGATTACCTCTCCTACCTTTGAGGGAGTGGTGTCAGATGTTGAAGAAATAGCAAGAGTGGTTCACCAAAAGGGGATACCTTTAATCGTAGATGAAGCTCATGGTGCTCACTTTGGCTTTAGCAACGGCTTTCCAGCAAACTCCAATACTTTAGGAGGGGACTTAGTCATTCATAGTGTTCACAAAACCCTACCTTCACTTACCCAAACTGCTTTAATCCATAAGAACGGAAGCTTAGTAGATTGGAATAAGGTAAAGTTTTACTTACAAATATTCCAATCCAGTAGCCCATCCTACATACTTATGTCAAGTATTGACGTGTGCATTTCCATGTTAGAGGATGTAGAGAAGAGGGAGGAGTACTTTAGTGAATATGAAAGCAGGCTGAAAAGAGCAAGAGAAAAGATAAAAGAATGTTCAAACTTGAAATTAGTAGAAACAGAACACTTTGATCTGTCAAAAATATTAATTTCAGGAAAGAAGGTAAATCGAACAGGGCTGGAACTTTATCATATTCTATTGGAGAAATATCGCCTCCAGATGGAGATGGCAACAGGGTTTACGGTTTTAGCAATGACCTCCATTGCAGATACAGAGGAAGGCTTAGAAAGACTGGTGAACGCTTTAAAAGAGATGGATAGAGTGCAAGCTCAAAAGAAGAAGCCAGAGTCAGAGAAGGAGCCAGAAAAAAGCAGTTCTTGGAAATTTCCTAAATTAGAGCAAGTTTATAAAATATCCGATTCTCTCTCCCGAAAAGAAGAACTAAAAAAGGGATTGCCATTCAAAGATTGTGAGAACCATATCTCCAAAGAGTTCGTATACTTATACCCTCCAGGTACTCCTTTGATTGTTCCTGGGGAGAGAATCTGCAAAAAGGCGACGGAGATACTGTTGCAATATGAAAGAGTAGGGTATAAAATTAAAGGCATTAGAGAAAGTGGAAAGATTGAAGTCCTTGCTAGTGAAGAGGCAAAGCCATAAAAGAGGCTAAAGAGGGTTTGAAAACTAAAGCCTTTGCTAGTGAAGAGGGGGCCTATGTTAAAGAAAAAAACAGAAAAGGAATAACAAAGTGAGCAAAATATTTTATTTAATGGGGAAAAGCTCTTCCGGCAAAGATAGTATGTACAAAGAAATACTAAAAGCTGCCCCACAACTTAAAAGCGTGGTTTCATATACCACTCGTCCTATCCGGCAAGGAGAAACCAATGGAGTGGAATATTTTTTTGTTAGCGAAAATGAACTTTCCAAGATGAAACAAGAAGGAAAAGTGATAGAGGAAAGAGCATACAATACGGTCCATGGAGTGTGGAAGTACTTTACGGTTGATGATCAGCAGATCGATTTGAAGAATAATGATTATTTGCTTATGGGCACTCCAGCATCCTACAAAGCAGTGCGAGCATTTTATGGAGAAGAAAGGTTGGTTCCTATATATCTACATGTAGATGATGGGATAAGGCTAGAGCGAGCACTAAAGCGAGAGCAAAGCCAGGAGAACCCTAGATATGAAGAGATGTGTCGCAGATATCTAGCAGACCACGAAGATTTTAGTGAAAAAAATCTTCAGGAGGCTAAGATTACAAAGGAATTTAACAATGAAAATTTTCAAGAATGTTTAATAGAAATAGTGGAGTACATTGAAAGAGTGACAACATGAGATCTGTTTGGCAACATTTCGGTTCCTCAAAGGGAACTGAAATGTAGGAACATTCTGGGGAACATTCTGTTGAGGCTGGATGTGGAGGGAGCCTAGTTTTTGTTAAGAAAGTATGATATACTATGAGGAAGAGAGTATATTGTATTTTGAATGTTTTTAGGATTATATGAAGGTACAACTGCTGTATGCAGTTTTACCGCCTGAAAGCATGTAGTGCGTAATAATCCGTCTTATCAGCTTGGCAAATCCCATTTGTCGGGCGAATCATATTATACAAGAGCAGCTTTAAAGAAAATATAGAAAAGGAGGGATAATCATGAGTGGTTTTAAAGAAGTAGTCGGCCATAAAGACATCATAGAATATATTTCAAACATTACAAGAGAAGATAGATTATCCCATGCCTACATCTTAAATGGAGAGAAAGGGTCTGGAAAGACCCTACTTGCCAATCGGTTTGCCCTGTCCATTCAGTGTGAATCAAAAGGAGAGATAGAAGGGCCTTGTGACTCTTGCCCGTCATGTAAGCAGGGACTGAGCAAGAATCAACCAGACATTATTTGGGTGACTCATGAAAAGCCAAATGTGATAACCGTTGATGAGGTTAGAAAACAGATCAATAGCACCATAGACATTAAGCCTTACAGCAGTCCTTATAAAATCTACATTATAGAGCAAGCGGACCTGCTCAATACTCAAGCTCAAAATGCATTATTAAAAAACATTGAAGAGCCACCCTCTTATGCAATTTTTATATTGCTTACGAGAAATGCTCACCACCTGCTGGAAACCATAAGGTCTCGTTGCGTAATTCTACAACTTAGGAATATTGCAAATGTTCTGATTAGGAAATATTTAATTGAGCAACTCAATGTTCCCAGAGAGCGAGTGGATTTAGCGGTTGCTTTTGCCCAAGGAAGTCTAGGGCAAGCGATTTTGCTGGCAGAATCAGAGAGCTTTAATGAGGTGAGACAAGAGATAACCAGCCTGTTAGCCAAGATAAAAGAGATGGACACGGTGGAAGTATATGAAGCCGTTAAAAACATGAAAGAGAAGACCAGTAGCAAGTCTAAAGAAAAGACAACAGACACAGCCAAAGGAACAGCTAAGAATCAAGAGAGTGTGGAAGGGCAGTCAGAGGACAAGCTGACGATGAATGATTATTTAGATTTGTTTGCCGTGTGGTATAGAGATGTTTTATTGTATAAAGCAACTAGAAATGTAGACATGGTTGTTTTTAAAGACCAGATAGGAAGTATTAAAAAGCAAGCAACTACTTCTTCTTACGAAGGAGTGGAGAGGATATTGGAAGGAATAGAAAGCGCAAAAGGAAGGCTAAAGGCTAATGTGAATTTTGAGCTGACCATGGAATTATTGTTGTTAACCATGAAAGAGAATTAAAAGAAGCAGAGAAAGAAGACTGTAATCAAGGCCATAAGAAGGGGATTAGAATAAACAGCAAAATTTATTAGGAAAAAGTAAGGTCAATGAGCTAAAAAGAAAAGAAGAAAAGATGCGATAAAGAGGAAAGAGGAGAGACATGACAAAAGTAATCGGTGTTCGATTCAGAACCGCAGGAAAAATATACTATTTTGCACCAGGGAGATTTCACCTGAAGAAGCAGGATCATGTTATTGTAGAAACTGCACGAGGAGTGGAGTTTGGTCAGGTGGCTGTTGGGCCAATGGAAGTGTCAAAAGAGGAAGTGGTACAACCATTAAAATCTGTGATTCGGGTGGCTACAAAAGAGGATAAAAGGCGAGAAGAAGAAAATCGCAAAAAAGAAAAAGAAGCCTTTAAATTATGCTTAGAAAAAATCCGTGAGCATGGGTTGGAGATGAAGCTAATCGATGCGGAGTATACCTTTGATAACAATAAGGTGCTCTTCTATTTTATTGCAGAGGGACGCATTGATTTTAGAGAGTTAGTTAAAGACTTGGCAGCAATATTTAAAACACGAATAGAACTTAGGCAAATCGGAGTAAGGGATGAGACGAAGATTCGAGGGGGAATAGGTATTTGTGGGCGCGCTTTATGTTGTCACACCTATTTATCGGAATTCTCTGCGGTATCCATTCGAATGGCTAAAGAGCAAAATTTATCTTTGAACCCTACAAAGATATCAGGGGTATGCGGCAGGTTAATGTGCTGTTTAACCAACGAACAAGAAACATACGAAGAGTTAAACAATCTACTTCCTAATGTAGGGGATTTTGTAACGACTCCTGAAGGATTAACAGGCAATGTACACTCTTTAAGTGTTCTTAGGCAATTGGTGAAAGTCATTGTAATTCTTGAAAATGATGAAAAAGAGATTCGCGAGTATAAATCATCAGAGTTAACCTTCAAACCTAGAAGCAAGAAGGTCAAGGTAACGAAAGAAGAGATTGAGATCTTAGGGGCGATTGAAGGAAAGAGCTAAAGAAGGATACCTTAGAGGAGATGGAAGGGAAGAACTAAGGAAGAGGGACACCTTAGAGACTCTTGAAAGGATAAAGCAAAAAGGCATTCAAGGAGATTCTATAGATGGAGGTTAAGCTTAAGGAAGAGGAAAGAATAGATGATTTACAGCTGCAAGGCTATCAGATCATTCAAAACCCAGAGGGATTTTGCTTTGGAATAGACGCAGTGTTGTTATCTGATTTTGCCAAGGTAAAAGAAGGTGAAGAGGTTCTGGATTTAGGAACGGGGACGGGTATTTTACCGATGTTATTGGCAGGGAAAACAAAGGGCAAACACTTTACAGGCTTGGAGATACAAGAGAAAAGTGTGTGCATGGCAAAGCGTAGCGTGGAATTAAATCAACTTCAAGAAAGAATCACTATTGTGAAAGGTGATATTAGAGAGGCTAGGCACATTTTAGAGCCTGCCTTTTTTGATGTAATCGTAACCAATCCACCCTACATGTTACAAGGACAAGGCTTCAAGAATATTAATGATCAAAAAACCATTGCCAGGCATGAGATTCACTGCACCATAGATGATATTTTAAGAACCAGCATGGAATTGCTCTTAGATCGAAAGGGGAGATTTTATATGATTCATCGCCCCTTCAGGTTGGGAGAGATTATAACCAAGATGAGTAAATATAAAATTGAAGTCAAAAGCCTGCAGTTTGTTCAGCCAGGAATAGACAAGGAGCCTACAATGGTACTGATAGAAGGACTTAGAGGGGGAAAAGCGGGGTTAAGTGTGAAACCGCCACGAATCCTGTGAAAGGATAGCCCCTAAAAAAAGACTTTCCCGAAAGGTCAGCCAAAGGGATAAGGAGAGTCGCCCATAGAGAATATTTTGTAGCAAGGAGCAAAAGGAGCAAGGAACAATGTCAGGAACCTTATATTTATGCGCTACACCCATTGGAAATTTAGAGGATATTACTTTTAGAGTAATAAAGACCTTAAAGAAGGTGGATCTTATTGCAGCTGAAGATACTAGAAATAGCATAAAGCTGTTGAACCACTATCAGATTAAAGTTCCTATGACCAGTTATCATGAACACAATGAACAGGACAAAGGGGAACAATTAATAGAGCGATTAAAAAGAGGAGAAGAGGTGGCTCTTATTTCCGATGCTGGAACCCCGGGAATTTCTGACCCAGGGGAGTGGTTAGTGAAACGATGTCAAGAAGAAGGGATAAAGGTGACTTCTTTGCCAGGAGCAAGTGCATGCATTGTTGCTCTATCTATGTCAGGCCAAAGCACCAAGAGATTTGTTTTTGAGGGGTTCTTGCCAGGTCAGAAAAAGGAACGACAAAAAAGGTTGGAAGAACTAAAAGATGAAATCAGGACAATCATAATATATGAAGCTCCTCATCGACTGGTTAAAATTCTTAAAGAGATAAAAGAGGTATTTGGAAATAGAGACTGTTCTTTATGCAGGGAGATAACAAAACGATATGAAACGGTGATGAGGAGCAAGATAGAAGAGATGATATCCCATTACGAAGAAAACCCTGTTAAGGGAGAATGTGTCTTAGTTATTTCAGGAAGAGATCCAAAGGAAATTCAGCAAGAAGACCAAGGAAGATGGGAGAAGCTATCCCTTGTTGAACATCTTGAGGTTTACCTGTCTGAAAAGGTGGATAAAAAAGAAGCCATGAAAAAAGTGGCGAAAGACAGAGGAATAACAAAAAGAGAAGTGTATCAACGATTGTTAGAAGAGTAGTGGTTGATATCTTTGATGGATTCAACTTTTAAAATGGCGCCTTTCTCCATAAAAACAACCCGATCGCCTACAGTGATGGCTTCATGGTATTCATTGGTAACGTACAGGACAGTGATACCAAGCTCTTTGTTGATGCGCCTGATGTCAACAATCATTTCTTTTCGCCTGTTGGCATCTTGATGAGCAAAGTCCTCGTCAACTAACAAGACCTTTGGCTTACAAACAATAGCTCGTCCAAGAGCTACCTGTTGCTTGTCTGCCTCTGAAATGGAACGAATCTTTTTATGAAGAACGTGAGAAAGCCCAAAGAAATCAGCAGCACCGTGAACTCTCTTTTCAATCTCTTTTCTTGATTCGTTTCGAATGCGAAGACCAAGGGCCATATTTTCATAAACATTAAGGTGAGAATATAAGGCATAGTTTTGAAACGCCATTGCTAAGGGGCGATTTGGAGGAGGTACAGTGTTAATTAAGAGCTGGTCGAAAAAGATATATCCAGAGCTAATCTCTTCTAAACCGCCAATCATTCGAAGAATGGTTGATTTGCCACATCCATGGGGACCATAAAAAGTAACAAACTCGCCATTTTCAATATGCAAGGAAACGTTTTTAACAGAAACAAACCCATTGAGATATACTTTATTTAGATTTTCAAAGGTTACGCTTGCCATTTCTTGTACCAGCTTTCTAAAAATTTAAGGCAGATGAGCTTAAACTCCTTGCCTTAAAGGGATTTTACCACATAACGGGGAGGGTTACAACTGCAGCAAGGAAAGATAACATCTTGTGTTAAAGGAGTAGGTTTGATAAAATGGGAGGAAGTGAAGAGGTAAACGTGAAAGGACATAGACTTTTATCATCACTTATTCCCCCAGGGAAGCACCAAAGAGGAGAGAGGCGATGGATGAATTGTTAAGAAATAAGTTAGAGAAGACGGTATTTAGTAGACTAGGGATAGGGTTAAGTTTAATGCTATTTGTTACAGCTGTTTTTTCTTATACTGTACTCTCTTTGGTTGAGTTTTTTTCACCAGAGAGCATGGACAACATGAATGTAACCCTTGCGACCTCTATGCTAACCTTGTATTTTGTAGGGATAATCACTTATTTTTTCCTTAAATGGTGGGTTCCAGGCAATCCTATACATCATCCAGAAGGAAGAGCCCCTGTTAAAATAAGGCCGCTGGGGTTTGCCAGGTTATTGTTAATTTCCTTAGGCTTGGGGTTCATTTTAAATTTGGCAACAATACTCATGAATGCCATAAAGAATTCAAGGGAGACGATGGGCCAGTGGAGTGAGTACGTCAGGCATTATATGGAACATGGCTACAGGGATGCACCAGAGCCTCCAGCTTTCGTTGAAACAGACCCTTTAATGGATATTCTGATTGGGATAAACCCCATGGTTTTGATTCTTTTTGTTGTGGTGTTTACTTCTATTTTTGAAGAATTCATATTTAGGAAGTTATTATATGATAAATTAATCGCATTTGGTGGTAAAGCGTTCATCATCGTGAGCTCTGTAATGTTTGCCTTGTTTCATGTTAATCAGCATCAGCTCATTTACACCTTTGGAATCGGACTGGTATTTGCAGGAGTCATGTACTACACGAGAAAAATATCTTATTGTATACTTCTCCATATGTTTTTTAATCTATTTGGTGTCTTAGCTCTGCAAGCGGCGAGCCTATCTGAAGGAGTAATGGTACTCTATTATCTATTTCATTTTGGGCTGGTTATTACTGGGATTGTATTTTTAATCAAATGGCTGAACACCTACCGAATGAGAATATATTTTGAGCCAGGAGAAGGTCGCATAGGAAACGTGAAAAATATTTTCATCAATCCAGGAATGATTGTCTTTGTGGGAATAACCATAGGAATGATGATATTAAACAATGTAATGGTGTGATACAAGCGTCAAAAGGTCATCGAAGGAATGCTTACATCATTTAATTTCAAACAAGAAAGGAAGATTGATCATGTCAGAAAAACCAAAATATTACATTACAACAGCCATAGCTTATACCTCAGCCAGGCCTCATATCGGCAATACTTACGAGATTATTTTAAGTGATGCCATTGCTCGTTATAAGCGAAACAAGGGTTTTGATGTATTTTTTCAAACAGGAACAGATGAGCATGGCCAGAAAATAGAAGAGGAAGCAAAAGAAGCCAAGTTGAGTCCAAAGGAATATGTGGATGGAATTGCCGCGCTAATAAAGGACAATTGGGATTTGATGAATGTTTCTTATGACAAATTTATAAGAACCACCGATCCTGAGCACGAGAAACAGGTGCAGAAAATCTTCAGACGCTTGTATGAGCAGGGAGATATCTACAAAGGTTACTATGAAGGCTTGTATTGCACCCCTTGCGAATCCTTTTTTACAGAGTCGGGAAGCAATGAAGGCAAGTGTCCTGATTGTGACAGACCGATGGAGGCAGCAAAAGAAGAGGCTTACTTTTTTAAGATGAGCAAGTATGCAGATCGTTTAATCCAGCACATTCGTGCTCACCCAGAATTTATCCAACCGGAATCCAGGAAGAATGAGATGATGAATAACTTCTTACTTCCAGGCTTGCATGACTTATGTGTGTCGCGAACTAGCTTTACTTGGGGGATACCCGTTGACTTTGAGCCCAATCATGTGGTGTATGTGTGGTTAGATGCTTTGACCAATTATATTACTGGAATCGGGTATGACTGTGATGGGGATAGCACCAGTCAGTTTCAAAGGTTTTGGCCTGCTGATGTACATGTAATCGGAAAAGATATTGTTCGCTTTCATACGATTTATTGGCCAATCTTCTTAATGGCATTAGATTTGCCACTGCCAAAGCAAGTACTGGGACATCCCTGGTTATTAATCGGGGAGGGCAAGATGAGCAAATCCAAAGGCAATGTGCTTTATGCAGAAGAGTTAGTAGAAGTCTTTGGGGTAGATGCTGTACGTTATTATGTCCTTAGAGAGATGCCTTTCGACAATGATGCAACCATTACTTGGGATCTAATGACAGAGCGAATCAATGCAGACTTAGCCAATACACTTGGCAATCTTGTGAATCGAACCATTGCCATGATTAACAAATACTATGGTGGCTCAGTTGTGGACAAGGAGATGGTGGAAGAAGTCGATTTAGACTTGAAGAAAGTGATTCATGAGACCGTAGATAAAGTAGAGGCAAAGATGGATCAACTTCATGTGGCAGAGGGATTAGCGGAAATATTCACCATGTTAAGAAGATGCAATAAGTACATTGATGAGACCACTCCATGGCTACTGGCGAAAGAAGCAGATAAAAAAGACCGATTGGAAACGGTGCTCTTTAATCTGTTAGAGGGAATTAGAGTAGGAGCAAGATTGCTAGAACCATTTATCCCAGAAACCAGCAAAAAGATTGCCTGCCAAATCGGGGAAGATAAGGTTACTGAGAAACCAGAAATACTCTTCCAAAGATTTGACTTAGAAGAAGTGCAAAAGAAGGCAGAAGAGTTGTATCCCACAATAGAATCTAAAGAAGCAGGTGAAGCTAGAGAAGGGACAGAGGATGGAGAAGAAGCGGAAGAGGGCATGGATATTCCTCCAAAAGAAGAGATTACTTACGATCAATTTTCGGCGATGCAATTTCAGATAGGGGAGATTGTTTCTTGTGAAGAGGTGAAAAAATCCAAGAAATTGTTGTGCTCTCAAGTTAAAATCGGCAGTGAAGTTCGCCAAATTGTATCGGGGATTAAAGGCTATTATACCCCAGAGGAGATGGTTGGGAAAAAGGTAATGGTAATTGTAAATTTAAAACCAGTTAAACTGGCAGGATTGTTATCGGAAGGAATGTTGCTTTGTGCTGAAAATAAAGAGGGAAGGTTAACATTGATGGTTCCTGAAGAAGATATGCCATCAGGAGCGATTATTTGTTAAAAAGAGAAGTCAAAAAGAACCTCTATTTTTTGACAATAAAAGGGTTTTGTGGTAGACTATACAGTGATTATTTCTGGTCAAAAGTACAATAAAGTAT
>JGI20163J15578_10001165_pt1 | contig 10865 bp, 10 predicted proteins | sample TergutCu122P1_FD_15578 | JGI IMG/M metagenome (IMG submission 15578)
CGAGGTGGCGGTTATGAAAATTCCTCTGTCGCTGTATCACAAAACACTTGATGATTACAAAAAGAGTCCCAAAAGTGAAGTTTTTGCATCACTTAAGCTTCGCAATTATCTTTCCGTAAAAAACGCAATGATTCCGGAGGCGTTAAGATGAAAATAAAAAGAAAACTTTTTTTCTTTTTGTTTTTTACTCTTCTTTATGTTCCCAATTCCATCGCCCAAACAGCAGGCGCCTCCATAACCGGAATCCCCGGCAATCACAGGGGAGCTGTTACTGCCATCGTTTTTGATGAAAGGGGGCGGATACTAAGCGCAGGTGAAGACGGTTTTTTGGGTATTTGGAACAGCCATGCAGCTGTAGAACGTTTTCAGCTAAGCCCCTACAGGATAACGTCCATGGTTTTAAGGCCGGGCAGGCCGGAAATTGCAATTATTGAAAACGACGGTCTCAGTATTTATCGAATATCTGCATGGAATTACGAAACAAACGAAAAGCTTTTTTCCCGCCGTTTTCGGGATCCAATTGCCTATATCAATTATTCAGCGGCAGGCAGTTTTTTGATTGCCGCCCACAGCGGGCACGCCTCTCCTGTTTTCATCCATCCGGAAACCGGCGATTTGCTTGAATCTCCCCAGGGACTCTCCGGCCGCATAACTTTTGCTGCAACAGGCCGAACCGAAAGGGTTATGATCTGTTACCTTTTATCGGGCAGTCTTTTGTATTGGGATCTGGATGCCGGAACTTTGCTGCAGCAGCTTACCGTTCCGCCAAATATACAGGGGCCGGTTCTTTTCGGCAATAACCGTTTCCTGGGCGGTTTTGATTCCCGTGGACTTGTCATTCTTGATGCAGTTACCGGTATTGTCCTTGCGCGTAACGAATCCATTCGCCGCGGGAAAATTTTTGTTGACTCCGCGGATTCTTTAGGCCAGAGATCGCCGGGACAGGTACGGTTCTATTGCCTTTCATCAACCGGAGTATCAAATACAATTTACCGGATGGAGATTAACCTTTCAGGTTATTTAACTATTTTAAGCCAGAGAACAGTATCAACAGAAGCGGAGCTATCCTTTATTTCCGGAGCCGGCGGAAACATGGTTTTGGGCACAACTGAAGGGAATCTGTGGTTTATCGACAGAGACGGCGAGCGTCTCCTGGAAACACAGAGCCCCAGGCGTATTACCGGCATTGCAGCATCTTCTTCATTGATTGGTTTTATTTCAGAAAAGAGCGAGGCTGGGTTTATCCCGCTGGACTTTTCCCTTCTGGCAAACGAAGATACCCTTTATCTTGGAAACGCTTCGAATTTTACCCGTTTAACATCGCGTCACCTGGAAGTGCCGGATAAGTTAGACGCGGAAAACCATTTTTTGTTCTGGCATTCAATAAATTCAATCCCAAAAATAAAAACCCCTGGTTATAATGATGATGCCGGCTCCGGGACAGAAACTGGCTCTTACCTCTTATTGAATAATCTCCCCATGCGCTTTCCCATTCGCAGCGCTGCAATTATGGGCAGCTCCGTTCTTTTTCTGAATACGGCAGGAATGATAACAATTCTAAACAGTGAAAACGGTGATATTCGTTTTTCGTTTTCTGCAACAGGTGCCCAGGATGCAGCTTTAATTGACGAGAACACGCTCATTCTTGCCAGAACAACTGTCAGGGGTGCGCACACTCCCTTTATGACCATAAACATAAACACCGGCGAAACAGTCCCCCTGCCCTACCCCGCTTTGACCGGCATCCGGGTTTACAAGGGTTCAAGCGGCGTTATTTACGCTGCACTTGTAGATCATTTCGGGGGAATAACACAGACTTCGATTATACGACTCGATACCGGCAACCCCGCCAACTCCGAAAAAATTTTTGTGTATCAGGGGGAAGATTCAACTTTTGTTATGGCAGAATCAGCGGGCAATCTGGCTTCCAATCTGGGAGGAAGGGGAGCCATTCTGTTTCCGCGCGGTCAGACCGGGGAACATATTCACTTTGAAAGAAGCGCAGGCCTTCCCTTAAAAATCATAAACGGAGGGCGCTGGTTTATAACCCTGGACGGAGAGGGCGGCATCACCTGGCATGACAACAACACAGGGAAGCTGCAGGCTGTTTTCAGACTCCACCAGGATTCCTGGGTATTGGAGAAAGCGGCCTTCCCCATGCCGGGTTTAGGAACGGTCTGGCACAGATTGTCCGGGCCGGTACAAACAACAAGCTCACCCTGAAAGCGGGATATCAAACCTGCTGCAATACTTAAGCCAATTTGACTTCACCGCCCTCAGGCGCTTCTATATCATGACTTGGGTTTTTACGAACCTTTTCAATCGCATTAAATACCGCTTCCCGGACACTTGTTGCATAGGATTTTTCATCCATGGCCTGCGATGTATAAAGGGTTCCCAGCAGGGATACGCGGTAAAGGGGCTTTACTGAATTAAGGGCCCTGGCAGCCATATCAAGAACGCAGTCATTACATCTGCAAAGCGGCTCCGGAAAAGACCCCAACTGGCGGCCTAGATCTTTAATAACAAGGTTTTCCGCCTCATTTTTCAAAAATTCAAAATCATATTCATCAATAAAGGCCATATATCCTCCCTCCCAAATATACCCGAAAACGTCCTAACAGGCAAGAGATAAGAGCCCTTTTGCGGCAATGTTACATAACGCTGCGGCTTTATCTGGTAATTCTGTTTCCGGTAAGATCCCTGTAGACCATTTCCGCGAAGCCAAGATTTGCATTACGCGCAAATATTCTGGCATACTCGTTGAAAAGCATATCCTCATATATTTCTCCGGCAAAACCGGTATCTATGAGATTTGACCTCTGGATTGTATTCCTCATGCCGTTAATAAGGTTTTTCATCAGAAAAGTCTCAAGCTCCATGGAAAGCTCAAAGAGTTCCATGTTTTGAACAATGGGCGGTACATGAGGAAGCGGAGCTGGGGGAAGATCACCGGCATTTGAAAGCTGCGTATTCTGCACCCTTCTCATTATATCAGCAAAAGCGCCATCCCCTCCACCGGAATTAAGCCCCTGAAGTTGTGAACTCAAAGCCCCTGCGCCTAACGGCCCCTGTGAAGAAAAAGGGTTATTTACCGGGTTAAGGTTCTGCATCCCCATTATATTGATATCCATAAACGTCTCCTCTTTGCTTTAGGCGGCATGGCCGCCGCAGATTTTAAGTATTATCTCTTTAATCCCGTTGCTGTCGCCAGCATATTATCGCTGGTCTGAATTGTCCGTGAATTAAACTCATAAGCGCGCTGGGCAACAATGAGGTCTACCATTTCCCGCACCACAGAAACGTTTGACATTTCAAGAAATTTGTGCGCTATCTGACCCATTCCTTCAAAACCGGGACGGCCGGCAATGGGATCTCCGGATGCGGCTGTAACCCTGAAAAGGTTTTCACCTATTGCACTAAGACCAACCGGGTTTGCAAAACGGAACAGCTCGATCTGCCCCACAGGAATGTGCTCATCATCTATCTGAGGCACAATTACCGAAACACGGCCGTCCTGCGTAATATTGATTGAATTTGGAAGAAAGCCCTCCGGCATTACAAGATCCGGCAGAAGCCAGTAACCGTTGCTTGTAACCATTCGCCCGGTGCTGTCAACATTAAAAGCGCCGTTTCTTGTATAAGCCCAGGTGCCGTCAAACAGCTGAATTCTGAAAAACCCGTCACCCATGATAGCCATGTCGGTAGGCACTTCAGTGTTTTGAAGCGAACCCTGTGAAAATACCCGCTGGGTAGCAGCCAGTTTCGCGCCATGCCCCATTTGCACACCCACGGGTACTACCGTATTTTCGGTGGCAGGGGTACCGGCTGTCCTTACAGTTTGATAGATCAAATCCTCAAAATCAGCCCGCATTCTCTTAAAACCCGCTGTATTTACGTTTGCCAGGTTGTTGGATATAGTATCAATATTGGCCTGCTGTGCTATCATGCCGGAGGCGCCTGTCCATAAACTTCTAACCATTTTTTACACGCTCCTTATTTTCACGTTTACTTATGTAATTCTTGATACCTGATTGATAAGAACACCAAGCATGGCATCGTGGGTTTGTATTACTCTTTGATTGGCTTCGTAGGCCCGGTTAACTTCTATCATCTGTACCATTTCCCGCACGGGATCTACATTTGCAGCTTCAATAAAGCCCTGAAGCACCACGGGACGCTCACGGCCTTCTGCAATGAAAGGCGGGCCGGTTATATCAGTAGCGCGAAAAAGACTGGAACCCTGCTGTCTTAGGTATCTGGCAATTTCAAAATCCACTACTTTGAGTGTATCCACCAGAATGGGTTCAGCCCAGGAATTTCGCTCCCTCGAAACAAATACATCAGGTTCATCAGCATATTCTGCGTTTTTCCAGATCCTGCCTTCCCTGTCTATTTGAAAATTATTGGCCTGTACCCTGATTGGCCCGTTTTCGCCCATAACCTGAAAGCCCTCTTTTGTTAAAAGGTAACCTTCCATGCCGCGGTGAAATGAACCGTTCCGGGTAAAACGCTCACCCCAGGGGGTCGAAACAACAAAAAAACCCTTGCCGTCCAGGGCAATATCAAAATCGCTGTAAGTTTCCCTTAGCGGCCCCTGTTCAAAGGACACAAAGAGCTCGTTCAGCTCAACACCCGTACCGAGCCTGCCGATGATTGGAGCCACGTCAGCGGAACCGAAGGGATGATGGTAAACACCATCGTCGCTCATTCGCCGCATAAGCATTTGAGGATGAGCCCTGAAAGCGGCCTGCTGCCGCTTGAATCCATCTGTGTTCACATTTGCAAGATTATTTGCCACTGCATCAAGGCGCCATTGCTGTGCCCTCATGCCGCTTGCGCCGGTATACCACCCTACTATCATGTTTTGAGTATCGGCAATAAAAAAGACAATATTAGCGCATAAAAAGTGAAAGAAGAACCTGGGAAAAACCGATTAGGGCTCCCAAAATTGCGCCGAAAAAGTTGATCCACTTCAACTGCCCAGCCATTACATCAAGTACGATTTTTTCTACCCGGAGCATATCAAGGGAATTGATTCTGTCAGACACAAGAACCCTTACATCAACTGATGAAAGTACGCCGTCAACGTTTTCGTCAAGTGCATCAATGGCTTTTGCTGACAAAAGGGTATTGAGCTGCTGCTTTTGAGCTGTACCAAGGGAAAGAAACTCTCCCAGCTTAATACCGGGGTATTTTTCAATGATGCTTTCCAGCGCCTGCCTGTAAGACGAGTTTTTCCCCATGTCCTGATTATTGATTTCACGGATTAGCCTGCTTTTAATCAAATCACGGGCAGAGGGTATCAACATGGAGCCTAAATCGCGAAAGCGGGATTTAACCCAAAACTGCGCGCTTTTTTCGTCATTTTTGCCGGAATTGCCGGAAAGTGAAAATTTCTTCTCAAGCCAAATCCTGATTAGCTCTTCAAGAAATGAATCAAAAACTTCTGAATTGACAAAGTTGTGTGAAAGTTCTGCCAGGGGAAATTCACCGGATTTGTCTTCGAGCCAGTACGAAAGCGGACGTTCCAGCAATTGACCGGAATATTTAAACAAAGCGTTTTCTATTCTGCCGCGGACTTCAGTTCTGGCAAGGCGTTCCCTTAAAACGCCGGGTGTAAGCAGTTCCTGTTCCACCATGCGGCCTATGTTGTCCGCCAGTTTATGACGCTGTTTCGGAAGCAAACCCGGTGTAAAGGGCAGGCGCAGGCCGAAAAAACGGACTTCGGCCAGAGGGCGGAACAGCATTTTTATTGCGACAAGGTTTGTTACATAACCGATAAACGCCCCTATAACAGGAGGGATTATCCAAAATAAAATGTCTGTCATCGGCTCATGGCATTTGATGCTGTTATTGCCTGGGATTCGTTGTTGAAAATATACAGCCTTGCTTCCGGAAGCCAGCCCCGGGAAATTCTGCCGGGGGTTTCATAATTTCCCTCTGCGAGCACCCACATTTCAAAGTTTGCTGCTCTGCTTATTGAACGCCGCTCAAGAATCCGCACTACCGTCCCGCGCCGCAGATAAGCTTGAGATACACCGCCGGGGCCCGGCTCATTCAAAAGATGGATGAAGGAAACATTTACTACTCCAAAACCAATAAACTCCCTTGTCAAGGGATGAGTAACAGAAGGCCTGACAGGAAGTTCAACAGAGGAGCGGCGATTACATCCCCCCATAAAAGCTAAAGCGAAAAAAAACAGAAAGATTATTGGAAAAACATGACCGTTCCCTTGACCGCGCCATGGAAAATATTTTACCCTCATGTATGCTTACTATAAAAAAAATCTGCGTTTTAGTCAGTATCAGCTTATTCACTTTTGGCTCTCTTGAAGCTCAAGCTGCTTTACAGCCCGGAAGGACACACGGTTTTTCCATCTCGCCGCTTTTTGGCATTATATACGGCCAGGCAGAAGAGATCGTTTATAAATCTTCCGTCAGTGATGATTATCTGAGCGAGCTTCTTTGGGATTTAAAGCCCCTATTATACACAGGTTTCGCTGCGGATTTCGGCCCGAAAAACCCCTTTTTACACAGCGGCTTTTTTGCGGCGGCTTCCGTGAAATTCGGTCTTCCGTTAAGAACCGGGTTCATGGAAAACCGTGACTGGTTTAATGACACTCACAATCATTTTACCAATTTTTCCAGACATGAGGCATTTTCCCGCAATGCAATTTTGCTGGATCTTTCTGCCGGTGTTTCATGGCGTCTTTCAAGTTCACTTGTTTTACGCACCTTTGCGGAATTCACTTTTATGCACTTTTCCTGGTCGGCAGAAAACGGTTTTGTTCAGCATCCTGCGCCTCCGTGGGCAAACGCCCCGCCCTGGAACGAAAACCTGCCCAAAATATGGGTTCACGGCCCGGTGGTTTTGTATACTCAAAACTGGTTTATTCTTTCACCGGGTTTTTCCCTAAAAGCGAGGCCGGGTAATGCTTTTTCGATTGAGGGCAAAATTAACTACAGCCCGCTAATTTATTGCAGGGCAAGAGATGATCACCTGCTTAGGGACACAATTTTTTTTGATGAAATGTTTTTCGGCCATTATATTAACGGAGGCCTCAGGTTTATTTTTTCACCGCGGAACAACCTTGATCTTTCCCTTTCTGCATCATACAGGTTTATTACCGGCACCCGGGGAAATACATACATGGAAAGAACAGGCGTGAATGTCATCAGATGGCCGGTGCGGCACTTTAACACTGCGGGGGCAGGTTATTCGGCGCTGGATCTGGGATTCCGCTTAACGGTGCGAATTAACTAGTGTTTTGACACTAGAGCAGCAAAACGGTTGGAAAGAGAAAATGCAATACCGCTGCAATGAGGGCAGCCATGCCGATGATCTTTTTATAACCAATCAGAACTTTGCCGATTTTTTCAGGGTGCTCCGGAACTTCCACAGTTGAGCGGGTCTTGTAATACTCATAGACAAAAATGAAACCGCAAAGGAAAACGGTCACTGCCGGAAAAAGATCTCCTATTATCGGTACATTTCCTTCCACCGGTGAAAGGAGCTTCAGAAGTCCGGTAATAACGGAAAGAATACCCAAAACAAGCTTAAAAGTTTCGTTTTTCAGGAATTCACATTGGGCTTCAGCAATCCCGCCTTCCTCACCGAAAAAAAGGAGATAACCAGCCGTTGCGTTTAAGACCACCGCCAAAAAATAAAACTGTAACATTGGAACCCTCTTCTTATTAGTATATCATTTTTTGCAAAACTTAGTATACTATCTTTCAGTCACATTAACCCTTATCGACCTTTGTTCCTCTCCTGCCTTAAGTGTCACAAAAAAATCCGTTCCGTCAACGGGCAGGGGCATCCGGAATGTCTCGGCGGCAACGGGGCCGAAAAAAATGCGGTTTACAAATACCGGGAATATTTCTCCCTCCTGCGGAGCGGTCAAAACCGGGTATACTGCAATTTCAACGGCCCCCAAATAAGCTTCACCTCTTCTGGGCGCGTTTTTGGTAATATTCAAAATAAGCAGCCCTTCTTCCCGATTTATGGCAACGGTCAGGGTATTTCCTCCAAGACTCATCCCTCTTTCAACAAAACGGAAGCTTAAGCCAAAACTGGCCAAAATTACAAGAAGTGTAACAAAAAGCACCAAATTTGACTTGTTGCCAAAAAAACTTATCGCTAACCCCGGGCGTTTTATTTTTCCTTCGTTCATATCCTGCACAAAGGGGGAAGCATGACTGAGGCGGCGTTCTCTGGAATAATAAAACACCGGATCACCCGGCGTTCTGCTTTCCATGTTATTTTTTTCCGTATCAGGCATGGATTTTCCTCCTGCGTTTTAAGCCTGACTAAAGCCAGGCCTTGCCTGCCAAATCAGCAGCTTTATCTGCCAGTTCCAGTGGGTCGGTAAAACGTGACTTTAACTCCCCGGATTTGCCCGTTTCAATGAGCAGGCTTGCAGCTATTGCGGCGCAGTTAAACACATCAAAGTTTGCCTGTCTGTGCATTCTGGCCGTTATGGCAGCGCAGAAACCTGCAAGCAGGTCTCCGGTTCCTCCTGCAGCCAGACCGGGTAACATTCCGTCAACAACACCCAGCCGTCCGTCCGGGGCGGCAATAGTTATTACATGTCCCTTGAGAATAATAACCGCATTCCTTTCACGGCTATATTTTAGTAATATTGGAGCCGGACGGTAAAGCAGTTCTTTGCGGTTTATACCTGTAAATTTGCTGAACTCTCCCGGATGGGGGGTAAGAATGACATTCCCGTTAAAAACCCTATCCTGGGCAAGTTCAATGGCATCAGCATCCAGGATAAGCGGGGTGCCTGCTTTTTCCAAAAGCAGCGCCCTATCGAGAACCAACAGCCGGTCTTTTGTTTTACCCCAGCCCGGACCAAGCAGTATCGTATCTGCTTTAAACGAAGCATCTTCAAAAACGCCGGATTTTGCTACCATGATGCCGGCAACCTGGGATGCAAGAATTGGATAAATTGTTTCATCCGCTACAAGGCGAACAAGCCCCGCTCCTGCTGCCTGGGCGCCGCGGGCTGCTATCAGCGCAGCGCCGCTGGTGCCGGTGTTACCCGCCCAAATCTCCACGCTGCCCCTTTCGTTTTTATAGGCATCGGCGCGTATTTTCGTTATTTTTTCCCTGCTGTTTTCCCAATCCAGAAATTCCACACCGGAGTAACGGGCAATCAGCTGCGGCGGAAAAATCCCGCCAACAGAAAGAATTTTTCCCGCAAAAGGCCGGGCGGCGGGTGTGTAATTGCAGTACTTCTGCGGCTCAATTGCCAGGGTAAGGTCTGCCTTGACTATGGGCATCCCAGGTTCCCATTGTTCTGAATTTCCGGAAGGGAGATCTACGGAAACTATTAGAGGTTTTGCGGGGAGCGGGGAATGGGGAATGGGGAATGGGGAGGAAAAGCCTGGGGAATTGACTGCTTTTACCATTTCAAGCAGCGTTCCGCGCAGGGGCCCGCTGATGCCGGTTCCGGCGATTCCATCTATAATAATATCTGAATTGGCAAAAATACTTTCCGCTTTTCCGGCTGTGTTAACATCCTCCCATACCAGGACAGGGATACCCATTTTTTCAAGTGATTTTACAAGCCCGGCATGAGGGCTTGTATCGCCGCTTTGAGGCAGACGATTTAAAACAAGCGCCGATGCCGATGAATCCAATAAGCCGCAGAGAATATAGTACCGCAGCATTACCATGGCATCAGCGGCGTTATTACCGGATCCGGCGGCAACTGTGACTCTTGGCCGCCCTGAAAAAAGTTCCGGACAAGAATTCAAAAAGCGCTTCGCGCAGGCGCGGCCTGCGGCTTCTATCAGTGCAAAAGGATTAAATCCCCACTGGGTTTGAGCTTCCAAATCCAATGCGCAGGAAGCTTCTATGGACAAAAGATATTTGGACAAAAGATATTTGGACACAGGAAATTTGTTATTTCCGGAGCTTTGAATCATCAAGAACCCTCTCCGATAAATCTGTCTGTCCTCCACCAAACAAGCTGAACCTGCCAGTCTTCAACCAAAAGCCCTGATAATATTCCATCGGAGGAAAGATCAAAAACATGGAATCGCAAATCTTCATTATCCATCCGAATAAACCCGTGACGCTGATCCCCCCCCGGCACTCCGGTTTCAAAAGGCAAAATAAGGATGGAATAGCCATCTTCCTGCGGAAAAGAAAGAAAGATCCGCTCTCCAGGTAATACGCCTTTGAAATTGTAAAACATCTTGATAGTGATCCTGCGGTTTAATTCAAGGAAAGTTTGTTCAAAGAAAGGCAAATCGATAAATCTTTCCAATACCCCGGTTTCGGAATTCAAACGCCAGATAACAGAACTGTCAGGCTCAATTCCGGTTCTCGTATTTGTGGATTCATCAAAGGTATTTCTGAAATAATCCACTTTAATAAAAAGTTTTCTGCCGTCCGGCCCTACAGAGATTCTGTCCAGTGACGGGATCACATGATACCTGTCCGGCGGAACCGGTATGGCGTCGTTTCTCAACTGGACCACAAAGAGAAAATTCCCATGTGAATCGAACCAGTAAATATACCATCCGGCCGGGGTTCTGCAGATCACTACAAGCTCGTCATCGAGTGTTGTATATAAACCCTCTATTCTGGGGAAGGGACTCCCTCCAATACCTTCCCGCCCCAGAAAATTTACAAACCTTCCGTCAGCATCAAAATGCAGAATGGTACTGTCCAATAACGCCCTGCTTTCGGGATCGAAACCATGGCGATCATAAGGAAGACGATCCCGTACAAAGATGTGTTTTCTGGAATCCACGGTGATTTTTCCAGGCTCCAGCAAAGGGAATGGAACTGCCCAGCGGGTTACAAGGGTTCCTTCCTGTAAAGGCCGCAGGGTCAGGGGCGGCGGG
>JGI20163J15578_10001168_pt1 | contig 10859 bp, 9 predicted proteins | sample TergutCu122P1_FD_15578 | JGI IMG/M metagenome (IMG submission 15578)
CCATTCTTGCGTCGTCTGACGCAATGCGCTGATTTGCATCTTCAAGATGCAATACTTTGCTTGCAAAGTTGCATAAAAGTTTGGCACACGCTTGCTTTGTAGCGTTGCACAACACTAGTCCTCTTCTTTTCGCTGTTTGGAAATTGCGTAAGCAATTAAAATTCCCACCGCCAAAGTTCCCCCGCAAGCATAGATGATTGTTCGCCCGGTACCACCGGTGCCGGGTAATTCCGGTCCGGCATTATTCTCGACATTAACGGTATGTCCATTGGCTTCATCATCCACCAGCACTTTGGTCGAGCCGTCAAACGCTTCATTGTACACCACTGTATTGCCTAAATTATCGATTCGAACAATGCTTACCTTCACCGCCGCCTCGCGGAGATTAAATCCATCAGGGGCTTTCATTTCTTTAAGAAAATAATCCCCCGCATCAAGTCCACGAATCAGCACCCGACCTAAATCTCCCGTGACGATAGTAGTAGTTATCGTGCCGATTGCAATTTCCTCAGGCGTGGCCACCCGATATACATCCATCATCTTTCCATCTACATTTTCGCCGGTTAGCCTTACTAACTTAATCGCCGAACTACTGTCTTCTTTAACGATCCTAAGTTCAAATTCGGCACCGGCTAATGGAATCGGTGCATCTAATGATCCGGTAAATTTTAAGATGTCAAAATCAAAGACAAAAACCTTGGCCGTATCCTTGGGAGTAGTTCCGGTTGGCTCTTTTCCTTTTCCATCCCAATAAGGATTGTTGCTGTATTCGATATGAGCTGTGTTGACATTTGGCATTTTATCAATCGTTGCTTTTCCGTTTAGCATCGCTTGATAAGTAATCACAATCGCATCACCGGCCACTTGATGACGAAAGTCGCCACTATTTCCGCTGCCAATGCTACCTTGCATGGTCAATGTCATTGTGTTTCCTTCCGTATCCACATCAACCTCGAACTGCTCAAAGGATTTGCCACCAATTGTTACGGTAAAGTCAGCTTTTGTAGTTCCGACAAAGCTTAATCCGGCATCCATCGTATCATGAACTTTGAAAGTATAACTGTCATAACCAAACATATTTGGCACTATTGACTCAATTTTGAAGGTCACTATATCGCCAATACTAACATCCGTCCATTTAACAAAATCATTCGGATTCGAAGTATTTTCATTGGACACACTTTTAGCAATCGTTGGAGCATCGGCCTTTAGCGTAATCTCCACGGTATTCTTTTGTACACCATCGGCAAATTCAGGAACGGTAACCAAAGCACTGTGGGCGAATACTTCTGCCCCATCGGCATGACCACTACCAACCACAAGATAATATCCATAATCCAAGTTACTAATTATTACATTTCCGGCTGCTCCGCCACCGCTGACACTTCCACTGCTTGTAAAACCAAAGTCCATCGCCGCTTTAGTGAAAGTTTTCAAATCAGCGGCACTAGGTGGGTCGCTTAACCATATCCGCAATCCGTTAGCTGTGCCATCGCCAAAACCAAATTCATCTTTAAAATCCGCGGCAAACGATTCTACTTTGACAGCCGGGGTATAGACAAACATTGGCGAGCCATCAAGTAACTGAACGGATACATCAAACAATTTAATTGCTGAAAAATCACCTGCATTCAAAACCCACGAGCCGGTAGCAGGTGGCTTAATCGTGATTGTTTCACCTTCCCCCTTGGCGAACACAACCATCGGCATCATCATCGCTACCGCTACTAAAATACTTAGGAACATCATTATTTTTTTTCTACTATTCATGTCTTTTACCGAGGATACTTAAGGTCTAAGTATCCCTTTCCTTTCCATCTTAATTTGGGTTATTGGGTTGCTAAAGTATACTCCGCTCCCACTCCTTTTTTTCTTATCCGAGATTTTAATCCTTTTCACTTTCGTAAAACCAAACCACGATTGAACGATTAAATCTGCCTGACTCTTTTGACATCCTAATCGCATCTTATAAAGTAAAGCATTTACCGGAACTGAATTACCCCCAGAAGCTGCTGTTCTTTCACGACGCCAAATGCTTCGCTACGACTGTCAATGGAGTTCATACGATTATCCCCCATCACAAAATAACTCCCATGTGGTACCACGTAAGGCAATGATACTTCAAAGCTTTCCCGGGTAGTTTCACCTTGGAGGTATGGTTCGATTAGTCGCTCTCCATTGATTAGCAGAACCCCATCGATACTTATATCAATCTCGTCACCACCAACCCCGATTACCCGCTTGATAAAAATTTCTTTCTCTTTTTCAAAACTTACTATCTTCCCTCGTTCTACATCAGCATTAATTAAGCCAAAGATAACCTCGCCCTCTTGTAAAGTCGGGGTCATACTATCGCTATCAACGATTAGTACGTTAATCCATAGATTAGTAATCAAAACGGTTAACGCCGGTAAAAGGACAATGATGTTAACTGCCACGATGAAAAATCGTGCCTTTGCACCTCGTTTATCAATACGCTTAATCTCTTTCCTTAAAGCCCCTATTGTAGGACGTGATTGATTATCTGTTGTTTTAGCAGTCATAATAGCTTCCCCCTTCTTTCGCTTGAATTTACTACATTGTAGTGATGCTTGGTCACACGTAAGTCATATAACTTCCATATAAAGCATTAAATTTCGCCAACGCCAACAGATTCTGCTTGCTCTAGTGTCGCTTCGCGTCACTTATGTGACAATTACATTTGGCGAAGCGTGCGCACCACTAGTAGAACGCTTTTTAATTGAAAAGTGTACCACTTAGGAGATTTCAGAGAAATTTCTATCAAGAAATAAAAAAGGCAAGAGCCTTTTCACTCTTGCCTAATGTGGAAATCACTATTTTACTTTAATCGTCCCATTCATTAATAATAACATCGTCAGGTAAACAAATTTCCGTCTCTTGTGGCGGTGGCGGTGGCGGCGGCGGTTGTGCCGGTACGTAAACTGCCGTTTCCTGCGGTGGTGCCGGGGTATAAGTCGGAGTATATGTAGGGGTGTACGCCGGAATATATGTGACTTCCGGTACGTAAACTGCCACTTCTCCTGCTGCTTCATGCAATTCTCTTAACGCCAATTCTAACTCTAAGGTACTAAACAGCTCTCCTAAGATTATGCTTTCGAATTCTATAAACGCTACCTCGTCTGCAATAAATATTGCTACTGACTCTGCCATATCATTAAAAGTAAATCCATTTAGCTCAAACTCTCTCTCATCAGCCAATAGAATCCATACAACATAATCCACCTCCGGCTCATCTTCAAGCATTTCATCCTGCGCTATTTCCTCCGGTGTATAAAAGACTCTGATGGTTTCTTCGTAGTAGAATACACTCTCCGCAGATAACATGCTTCTCGGAAACTCTTCTTCTAAAGTCGTGCGAATGGCGAATTCAACAATATCTTCTCCTGTAAGGTTGGTAAGTAAAATCTCATAGGCATCATCGGTCTTTACACCTACGGTTCGATATTCTTCCCCTTCTTCCTCCTCTTCCTCTTCTTCCTCAATCTCAACTTCCTCTTCTTCCTCATCTTCTTCAACCACGAGCGGTTCAGGTTCTTCTTGTGGCACTTCCTCTACAACTTCAGGTTCGACCACTTCCGGTTCTTCGGTTCCGGAACACCCAAGAAATAAAACCCCGGACAACAAGAACACTATTACTAATTTCACAATTTGTTTCCGTTTCATCATCTTCCTCCTCTTTCTTTCTTTCTTTCTTTCTTTCTTTCTTTCTATTTTTGCATTATATATTGTGCTACTTGAAATATACCATCTTGATTTCTTACAAGTACATTTATGATAATCTCTTCCGCCGCCAACAAATCTCCCCGTAAGAACACATTATACGCATTTCCTAACCCATTTGCCGTCATCCGATAAAATACCGGAAACGTTAGATGACCCGTTTGTTCTCCTTGCATTGAAACAAAAATATCACTATCTGATGCAAGATATGATTTATCTATCAAACCCCTTATTTCAAGCCATGCACCATGCTCTTGTAGATGAATTGTACTAGTCGTATCAACTCTATGAGGATGCCATGTATTTTCCGGAAACGACTCAACCTGAACCGGCTCCATTATAGGTGTTTGATTGGCAAACATAAAGATATTTCGCTCCACTCGTTGAATCACTACTTGCTCCGGACGAAGATGCTCAACCTCACTTAGATTGTAAGGAACATACCGTGAAAAATAAGCATATTCAAATTCATTCGCCGTAAAAGGTAGCAGATATTCCCCAAAAGAATCACGATACATCAGAATTGACCCGGAGCCATATGGATTAAAAGTTTGAATCCAATTATCCATATAATCAGTTACTTCTGTTACATGTTGGTAAGTCATAATACCTAGAAAATATATATTGTTTTCCTTGATGTAAGCTAAAGGGAATAACATTTCATCCAAATCCCCGATATGGTTTCTACGAATCTCATAGGGTACATTTTCATAATCTATAAAACCACGTCCCATGAATTCCATTAACCCTTTATTCCCAAGCATTGCTCCGTAGTTAGTCCAGTGGGAATCTCGTTTGAAATACGTTCGCTCTTCTACTGCTCCGAGAAGTTCAAAGAAATCCACAAAGGAAATCTCATACTCTATCATAAGTGAGCGTAAATTAGACCAGTTATTTTCTGCACCTGCCCAAAAATTAGCAGGCATATTCTCCGGATAAAGGCTGTTCTTATTCGGTATAATTGCCACCGTAAAATTGCTGCCATGAAAGTTAACATACTCTTGCATCAATCTCAGATTATGGACTACCGCATATAATTCTCGTTCATTCAGCAGGTTTTCACCCAAAAAGTCGTCCAATGTATCGGCAAAATACAGCCAACCATTTCTTCCATAAATCACCTGCCTTGTTCCACTGGCATTTAACAGAACGCCTCTAAGCATGGCATTAACCGTAAGAGCTTGTGGACGAAAGGCAAAATGGTCTTCGAAATATGTACCAACATCGTACATGAAATTGTAATTCCAAGTTTCACCATGCCAGAAATTGGGAGGTTTGGCAAGTTCGACAAACTCTGTCCCGGCCGTAACAGGTGTCGTGAATGGCATCGCTACAAAAGGAATCATTAGGGTTGCCATCACAATCACTAGAAATAGGATATACTTAATTCTCTTCATAGCTCCCCCTAAAACCTAAAATAAATGAATGGATTATATCCATCACTTGCCAAACTCAACATTGAAACTATGAGAAACATGTAAGCTCCTGCGTAGGATAAATAAGGCAATATTGCTTTTGTTAATTTGATTTCTTCCAGTCTGACCAGTGCTTTACGATAAAACGGAACACATCCTAATATTGCCGCAAGCATAGCTAAAAGAAACATTGGGGTCATCTGTCGTACAAAGAAACTCATTTGCATCGTCTCAAACTGCCATCCGATGAACATAGTTTGAATTAGCACCACCCCTTCTGATAATGTGTCAGCACGGAAGATCACAAAGGTCAAGCAAACGACAATCAGCACATAGATTCGTTTTACAAGTACGGGAAGTTTCTTTATCGGAAGAAAGTCTTCTAATAACAGGAATGCGCCATGAATTAATCCCCACACTACAAAAGACCATTCCGCACCATGCCAGAATCCTGTGGTAAAGAAAACAATAACTTTATTCATACTGGTTCTTAGCTTCCCTTTGCGGCTTCCGCCTAATGGAATATACAAATATTCCTTAAACCAATTAGATAACGTCATATGCCATTTTCGCCAGAAATCTTGCATCGTTGTTGCGCCATAAGGATAGTCGAAATTTTCCTTGAAGGTAAATCCAAACATCGTCCCTAAGCCCAGTGCCATATCCGTATATCCACTAAAATCAAAATAAATCTGCATCATATACGCAAGAGCTCCCGCCCAAGCAGATAGGATATTTACCTGCCCTGCATAAGCTTCGAAAACGTTGTTTGCAACTACCGCTACGCTATTTGCAATCAGGACTTTCTTTGCCAACCCAATAATAAAGCGGTGCATCCCGCGAGCAGTCTGAGCAACTGTAATTGTACGATCTGTAATCTGAACAGCAATATCATGATATTTTACAATTGGCCCGGCGATCTTTTGTGGAAACAACGAGATAAATAGTAAAAAATTGAAATAATTTTTCTGAACATCCACGGTTCTTTTGTACACATCTACAATATAAGAAATAGATTGGAAGGTATAAAAAGAAATCCCAATAGGTAACGCAATCTCACCAATTGCTATACGCAACGAGAATATATCATTGACCGTATCGACGAAAAGCCCCGCATATTTAAAGAATAATAAAAATCCGAGATTAATCATTACCCCGATTGCCAGTATCCATTTGCGAGCCAAGGGATGTTTTGCTTCCATCCCTAGCCCGACTAGATAATTTAAAATCGTACTGACAATCACCAAAATAACATATATCGGTTCGCCGTATGCATAAAATACAAGACTAGTTATGATTAGGATTGCATTACGCCAAGCCGGCTTTGGAATTGCATGATGCAAAATTAATACGATTGGTAGAAATATACACAAAAACACCAACGAGCTAAATACCATTTGCTACTCTCCTAGCATAATCACCCCCAATTAGTGTTTTGCACCTGAAGTGGGAGATATCTTTTGGCGGTTATCTACGATATTGCAGTATCGGACGATTGATTGGTTGTCTAAAGAAGTTTAATCCGCGTCCGCCTAAGTTTGGTGCCCGCTGAGCCTCCGGGTCGAAAATATACCAGTTTCCGTTGATTCGGATTTCGACCCATCCATGGGGAACAAAACCACCGCCTGCCGCACCGACCGACCCTTCTATATAACGCGCATCATATCCCAGGGCTCTCGCCAGTTGATAAAATGTAGCTGCAAACACAAAGCAATTTCCGGTTCTATTTTCCATCCCAAGAACCGCATACCATTGTGCTCTGGTAAAGCCGGCCGGCGGAGTTACATGAATTGGTAACCAGCTCCAGGTAATATTATTGACCGTCCACCAATAGGTTCCATATAATGTCCGATTAGTCAACGCTAAAGTTCTTTGTACATTATTGTGAACACGTAATTGTGCCGGTGACATCTCTACAAAGCTATTTCCAACCGGTCCCGGACGGACTCCACCGATCCGATCGACCAAACGTATTTCAACGGCTTCTATCCGCAATGATTGCCGGGCGGTGCCGGCACTCTGTCCATTTCGCGCCCAACCTAACCAACCGAAATTCTGCACATGAACTCGATAGTAAACGTCAAAATGATTGGCCACCTCACCGGTTAATCGTATTTGGAGGGCTTCCATCCTTAGTGATCTACCGACGGTTCCGGCAGTTGCGTTATTTGAAACAAAATTTTGCCAACCCGTACCTTGCACATAGGCGCGATATTGAACACCGCCGTTTTGTGCTGTATTTGCCAGCTCAATCCGAAGGGCTTCCAGCCTTAGAGACCTTCCCGTTGTTCCGGCAATTTGCCCGTTTCTTACCTGGTTCATCCAACCAATGTTTTGTACATGAGCCTGATATCTAATTTGAGGCGGAGAAATGATAGGGTCTCTTTGTCCTTGGGGAACAATTCTAACTCTAATCGCTTCCACTCGCAGGGAACGTCCGGTAGTCCCGGCAATTTGGTTGTTCTTTCGCCACTGGGTCCATCCCAAATTTTGTACGTGGACTTGATAATATACATCAAAATGATTGGCGATCGCTCCGGTTAGATTTATTCTAACTGCTTCAACTCGCAAACTTCTTCCGGTAGTACCGGCTAACGCTCCGTTAGAGACCGGATTTTGCCAGCCAACGTTTTGCACATGGGTCTGATAGGTTATGCCACCGGATATTCCCATATTGTTAAGTGATATCCTCAACCCTTCAACTCTTAGTGATCTTCCCGTTGTTCCGGCTATCGCTCCGTTACTCACCCACGATTGCCATCCTACATTTTGCACATGAGCCTGATAGGTAACGGTAGGAGTCGGTATTGCCGATTGTCCGACAATTCCTTGTGCTGATACTGGATTTTGGTTTTGTGTTGCCGCTAACGAAGCAAAGGGAGTAGCTAAGAAAATAACTACCACTAGTAACAATCCTACCAAATCACGCATTCTCTTTTTCACTCTCATTACTCACTCTCCTTTATCACTATTTGAAGTCGCAAAGTTAGTACCTTTACGACAGAAACAGGCAAATCCCTTGATTTTACTAAGGAATTTGCCTGTCTGTTTTAAAATCCTACTGCTAATTTTTCTATTTGTATCTTCTTGTGTTCGATATTTGGGTGAACATACCTTTTCATGGTAAATCCCACATCGCTATGACCAAGTAACAAACTTAATGTCTTAATATCCATCCCTCTGGATACTGCCATTGTCGCGAACGTATGCCGGATTGTGTGAAATTTGCGCTCTTTTATTTTACAGTCCCTCAAGTAGCTTTTGAAATGTCTTTGATAAACTCTTGGCTCGATAAATTTTTCTGTGTTCGTTAAGATATAGTCATCATCTAATGATTTAAATTCTTTTAATTTTTGAAGTAATATCGATGGCACCGGAATCATTCTTACCGATGTTGAACTTTTGGGAGTATCAATAATGATTTTTGTTTTCCTTGCTTCAGAACCATTAGTGTTTTTAACTCTTTGAATTGTTTTGTCAATGGATATGATTCCATCTTCCAGATTCACATCTTCCCATTTCAATGCACACAGTTCGCCAATGCGAATTCCCGTTAACATAGCAATGATAATTCCTAATTTCTTGTTGTCGATACAGGTTAATATGTATGCTTTAAATTGATTATATTCTGCCTCTGTAAAAATACTAATATCTTTCTGCCTATAACTTGGTTTATCAACATTTAGGTCAAGTTGGCAAGAGTTTTTGATTATCTGCATTAGTAACGAAACTATGTCATTAACGGTTTTTGGTGACATAGGTCTCTCATCTAATGAACCTTTTTCGATTTTATATCGTATAAAATCATTGACAGTTTCATTATCTACATTATCCAAATGAATACCGGTAAAGTATGGAATGATATGTCTTTCAGATATGAAGCTATAACGAGCAAATGTACTTTCTTTTGTCTTCCTCTCTATGTTTTTCAGGAAATCACTCACCGCTTTTTCTACTGTCAGCCCACAATTTTGGACTTTTTCTGATTGTTTCTTGTGTCGCATGAAATCACCTCTTTATTTTATCCCTATGTTGACCCCAAATCCATCAAAATACAAGGAATTTCCCCAAATTTTCTTAGCTTAGATATTGACTTTTCCATGCCCTGATTGTATTATAAGGAAAATGTAAAGTTTTCTGGGATTTCACACATCCCAAAAAGTCGTAAAGGTACTAACTTTACGACTTTTTTGGGTAGTATTGTTGAAGCTACGACAACATTCTTTAATATAAAGCAGCCTGCAATCCAGCTAAATAACCGGGATACAGGCTGCATCTAAACATATTTACCTCTAAAAACAATTCATGCTGCAAATAGTTTTACACCAGTTCTTATTATTTCATCAATGAATGGTGTTTCATTTTCTTTGAATTCTTCTGTTCTAATTGGGTGTGGCTCTATGTTAATATTTATTCCATAAGCTAACCTCATAAGATTAGCCATGTCGTCAAATCTATCTGTAATATCACTTGAAACGATAGCAATATCTATATCACTGTCTTCGTGGTTTGTCCCTTTAGCATATGAGCCAAACAAGATAACGTAATCCACTTTATAGTGCTTGCTTACTTCTTCTATATATTTTTCTAAAGAACTCAATAATTCTGTGTTAATAATTGCTTTAGCCATTGTCTCATCTCCTCAATATTTTCTATTTGCTCTGTTGTGTATTCATCAATTCTATATTTGTCACAAAAATCACTTCTCTATCTATTGTTCTTCTGTAAATATTATACAACAGCAATTACATTAAAATCAACACTATTTCGGATATAGTTGCTTTAAAAAGGCAAGAGCCTTTCCAACTCTTGCCTAGCGTAGAAATCAACACTAAGTTCGTAAACGGAAAACCATATAACATATTCAACACATCACTATTTTTCTCGGGTTTCGTCGCACCACAAAAAATGTGGGTACAACTGTAGCTAGTAGAGTAGTTCCTAAACTAATAATCAAAAACACCATCATGTTCAGTAAATTTGAGCGAACATCAAAGTCAGCCACAATGTTTTCTGCCTCTACTGGATTCATGTATCCTTGTCCTAGAAAAGGATTATCCTCCCACCACGTATGCTCTTCCACACTGCTCTGCTGTGCGATAAGATTAGACACAAGTATATTCCTTGCCAAATTATGAGAAACAGCATGTCCTATTAGTAGCGCGAGGACAATGGCTATCAATGATATAGTCATAACCTCCGTTACAAACTGAACGATTATCCGTCTCTTTTTCTCGCCTAGGGTTAGATAAATTCCAATTTCATGCCTTCTATCTCGCAAGAATAATATGACAATCAGTAGTAAAACCCCCAAAAAAGCTACTATTATTAAACAAAAAATGGTCGCGCTTATCATTCTCATATTTTCCACTGCCGCGAGCATTCTTCGTGGACTTCCACTGGAGTCTACAACATGAAAATATGGCGGTACAATTTCTGCTACCGCGTAACGAAAAGATATTTTATCTGCCGGATTGTAGAGATTAAAAAAATGATATATCGTAGTAAAATCTTCTTTTGTGTAAACCAGTCCATCTTCTCGAGCACTCCATTCGTGATGATGACTTTCTAATAATGCCTCCGCTCGAAAATTAGTTACCTTCTGTCATTCGGAAAATTACAAGCTCCGAATTTATCGAATTTCAATCAAGTTAAAAGAAGGTATAGGATAAAATAATCTAATGCAAAATACGACAGATTGTT
>JGI20163J15578_10001169_pt1 | contig 10850 bp, 8 predicted proteins | sample TergutCu122P1_FD_15578 | JGI IMG/M metagenome (IMG submission 15578)
TCTCTTCAGTCAATTCTGCAGAAGTAAAATTAGAATCCGAAACAAAGCCGCCATCCCAGGCATCAATAGCTTTTGCCTTGATTCCTTCGGAAACGAAATAAGCCGCAACGAGCCGCACCGAGAGGCGATCCCCCAGGGAAAGCAGATGATCTTTTGTTTTCCCGGTTAATTCCCTTATAAGGGAAATTCCCATGAGGAGATTCCGCGTTTCTTCCAGAAGGGGATGAATACCCTCCATCGCCGTATCCCCAAGCCCCAGGTCTTTGGCCGTTTTCAGATGAAGTTCTTCTACTTTCTCTATCTGGACTATACCCTTTTTCAGGGCAAGACTTCCGGCTTCCAGAAGATGATCTGTCGTATCACCTATGGCAGACAAAACCAGAATCGGCCTGCGATCTAGGTTTGCTTTTACAATTTCTGCAACATGGCGGATCCTGCCGGCATTTGCCACCGAGCTTCCGCCGAATTTCATGACTATCATAAAACCAGTGTACAAATATGAAAATAAATAATCAATTCTGGATGGAAAGGAGTTTTTCCGGGGCAACGAGGCTGATGAGTTTGCGGGCAGCAATCAGGCCGGGATCAATGTCAGGTACTGCGAGGCTTTTGGCCGGAATTGCTAGCGGCAGTTCTGTGCAGCCCAGGATAACGGCTTCCGCGCCTTTTTCTGTGAGCAGCTTTATTTCACCGTTTATCAGTTCTTTGGCACGGCTTGTTATCTGCTGTGAATGAGCTTTGATGCCGTAATCTTTGTTAAAAATGGCTTCATGAATTTTTTCCTGGCCATCCGCACCAGGTTCCATGAGCTGAAATCCATCTTCTGTTTTGAAATACTCATGATACACTCCGCTTTTATGCGTTCCCTTGGTAGCCAAAAGTCCCAGGCGGGTTACATTCATGGATTCCTTTACATGTATCGCACAGGTTTCAAGCATGTTGATAATACTGAGCCCGGGTAGCGACTCTTTTACCATGGAACAAAACTGAGCAAATATACGGCCTGCATGGGCGGTATTGCAGGCGACAACAGCAAAGCGCACTCCGGCCAGGTGCAGACGCCGCGCGCTTTCAAACATACCGAAAGCGGGATTTTCACTTTGCTCATTATTTTCAAGAAGAAACTGGGTTCTGTCAGGAATGATTGAAGGACAGGAAATCAACATACAGTTGAGATGATCCTGATCCCGCTGTGCCCTGGTGTTCGCAAATATCTTCCCGACAAAATCAAGGCCGGCCTGCGGCCCGAGGCCGCCGATTGCGCCTATCAGTGTTAAATTCTCTTTTATTTCCATTTCCGTTTACCTCTGGGGTATAGTATACTGCCCCCTGCTCCCCGTATACTATCCCTAATGATAACCGAAAAAAGCCTTGTGATTTACAAAAACCGCCCCGCACTTGTTACAGGCAGCGAAGGCGAAAAAATAAATATTACAGTTTTTGAGGGTGAAAACTTAAAAGTCAGAGAGAAGGATATCGAGCTTCTCCACCCCGGCCCCTGCACGCTGGCGGAGCTGAAAGAAAACCTGCCGCCCGGCAATGTGCGCGAGGCCTGGGAGCTTTTGTCAGATGGCACGGCAGCAGGTACATCCCTGCAGGAACTGGCGGAACTGACATACGGGGTTTTCAGCCCGCGTTGTGTTTGGGCGGCCTGGGAGCTGCTTAAAGAGGGTTTTTATTTCACCGGGAATCAGCGGGATATCAAAGCCCGGCCCAGGGTAGATGTGGAAGCTGACGAAAAAAAGCGGGAGGAAAAAGAGCGGGAAAGCGGGGACAGAGCCGCTTTTCTTGAAAAGCTAAAAAAATTCCCTCCATATAAGCCCCAGTCCCTAACCCCCAGCCCCCAGTCCCCAGATCGCCGTTTTTTGCAGGATGTGGAAGCCCTGGCGCGGGGACAGACCGGCAAAAGCCGCACATTAAGGGAGCTGGGAAAAAGCGAAACCCCTGAAGAAGCCCACAACTTGCTCCTAACTTGCGGGGTCTGGACGGTCTGGGAGAACCCTCATCCGGGGCGTTTTGGCCTTGGTCAGGGCTCCGGAAAAATTGTTCCCCCGCCGCCTCCCCCGGAAGACAGAATCGATCTTTCGCATTTAGACTCGTATGCCATCGATAATCCCTGGAGCGATGACCCGGACGATGCTATTTCCCTGGAAGGCCCGGATGCGCAGGGACGTTACTTCCTCTGGGTTCATATTGCGGATCCGGCGGCATCGATACTCCCCGGAAGCCCTGCTGATATCGAGGCAATGGGCAGGGGGGCTACTCTCTACCTTCCCGAGGGGGCTTGCCGTATGCTCAACCCCGGGATATTACCCGTCTTCGCCCTTGGTAAGGGTGCTATTTCACCGGCTCTTTCCTTTAAAATGACCCTCAAACCGGATCTGTCTATAGAAGAAACCGAGGTAATTCCTTCCCAGGTCAAAGTTACCCGCCTCACATACGCAGAAGCCGACGCCCTTATAACCGCTGGGGAAAGCGCGGTTTTGACAGCTTTGGCAGCCCTGGCGGAGCAAAACGTAGAGCGCCGCCTGGATACCGGGGCGGTAATTATCGAACTCCCGGAGGCGCATATCAGTGTAAGTCTGGGACAAAACTCAGAAGAAAACCGTATTTCTGTTGAGCCTGCGGCCGCGTACCGCTCAGCGGGTATGGTGCGGGAATGTATGCTCTGGGCCGGAGAAGGAATCGCCCGTTGGGCTATGCAAAAACAACTCCCCTTTCCCTATATCAGTCAGGAAGCCGGTGAACTGCCGGACCGGCGGCTGTACGGCCTCGCAGGAGCCTGGCAGTTACGGCGCTGCATGAGGCCCCGTACGATGTCCGGCAAACCGGCTGTTCATTGGGGTTTGGGACTGGATCAGTATGCACAGGTCTCCAGCCCTCTAAGGCGTTATCTGGATCTTTTATGCCACCAGCAAATCCGCGCCTGGTTAAACAGCGGCCTGTATAAGGGCCTTAAACCTCTTAATGAGGAAGAAGTCCTGTATCGGGCTGCCGCTGCCGAGGCTGCCGTTGCTGCAGTAAACCGGGCAGAGAGGGCTTCCAGGGCGCACTGGATTACTGTATATCTGGCGGAAGAACTTCGTCATGGGATGGGCGATTCCCGGTGGGAAGGGGTGGTTTTGGACAGAAAAGGCAATAAAGGAACAGTAATTATCCCGGCTTTGGGCCTTGAAACCCAGCTTGGTTTGCGGGGAAATGAAGAAGCCAATGATAAGGTAATTTTAAGTCTTTCCAGGGTGAAAATTCCTGAAGGGGAAGCGGTTTTTTCGTTGCAGTAGCAACTTTTCTTTACATATTTACGATATCTACCTTGATTACTGATCGATTCTGTATTATTGTATATGTATAATGAGTGATTATCTTGATCCCAATAACGAAGAACTTCTCAAAGACTTCTTTTCTGAAGCCCAGCTGCAAGTTGATACACTGGAGCAGAACATTCTTGTCTTGGAGAATGACGGGTCTAACAAGGACGCGATAGATGAAATCTTCCGCGCCGCCCATACCCTGAAAGGCGGTTCAGCCACGGTAGAAATGATGGAATTGTCTCATTTCACCCACCTGGTTGAAGATGTACTGGATGCTATTCGCGCTGGGCAAGTTTTGGTTAATGGAGAACTTGTAGATATCCTTCTTTTAGGCATTGATGTAATAAAAGCAATGCTGATACAGCGCATGAACGGTTCAATTTACAAGGAGAATACCTCCGAAATAGAGGCCAGATTGCACAAGCTCCTTCCGGATGATTTAAAAAACAAAAGAGGCTCTGCACCAGCTCCGGCGCCCAAACCAGTAGAAGCCCCTGCTCCTGCCCCTAAAACGCCTTCTGCTTCTACTTCAGCCGCATCACTAACAGATTATGAGATTCAGGAGCTTCGGGAATCTGTGGATGGAGACCTCCCAATTTTCCGGGTTACGGTAAAATTCGATGAAAGCAGTCTGATGAATACCGTTGGGGGCATTCAGGTTTACGCTGCGCTTAAAGGAATCTCAACGGTACTCCGGACAATTCCGGAATTTGAACAATTGTACGAAGATAATTTTTTTCCAATAGTGGAATATTTTGTTGCTTCTTCCATGCCGGCAGAAGAACTTAAAAAAAATGTAATCATTCCGGATGTATCTCTGGGAGCGGATATTACTGATATCAGCAAACCCGGATCTGTTAAACCTTCCGCAGCTCAGCCAGTTGCAGCGCCTGCCCAGCAGCCCGCTCCGCGTCAGCCTGCTGCAAAACCGGCCGCAGCGGCGCCGGCTCCCCCTGTGCCGGTCGCAGCTCCTGTTCCGGCCGCCCCCGTGCCGGCCGCTCCAGCACCGGCTGCCAGCGCATCTGCTTCCGAAGATGCCAAAAAAGCCGGAAAAGAAGCCGGTGCAATACTCAGGGTAGATTCTAAACGGATTGATGATCTTCTCAACCTGGTTTCTGAAACTGTCATTACCAAAGCTACATTTAACCAGATTAGTTCCCAGTTCGGAGAACTACAATCTCAACTGCACAGTATTGAAGTACAGTACAGGGATAAGCTCAAAAATCTCTTCGACAGCCTTCCGGAATTTCTTGGAGGCATACAGGCCGGAAAACCCATCAAGGATATCCGTAAAGAGATTGGCGAACAGTATGGAGACATCTTCACCCTGTTCGACGGTTTTGAAGCCTCCCTTAAAAGTACGGTGGGCAAATTCCGCTCTACTTCCCAGAACCTGGGCCGGATTACCGGAGAGCTTCAGGAAGGGGTTATGCGTATACGCATGGTTCCCATCAGCCAGATTTTCAGCCGTTTCCCCAGGCTTGTGCGTGACCTTTCGAAAAACCTCAATAAAAAGATCAACCTGGTTATTGAAGGAGAGGAAACAGAACTTGACAAGTCGGTTATTGAAGACCTCCTCGATCCGATTATGCATTCGGTGCGAAATTCAGTGGATCACGGCATAGAACCCGTGGAAGCCCGCAGAGCTGCTGGCAAACCCGAGGAAGGCAAGATTCTTCTCAAAGCAACAAACGAAGGCAACATGATCGTCATTGAAATCTCCGATGACGGAAAAGGCATTGACGTAGAATCTGTTAAAACAAAGGCAGTTGAACGCGGGCTTGTAAGCCCCAACAAGGTTCTTACCGATGTGGAAGCGTTTAATCTTATTTTTGAACCGGGCTTTTCAACTGCCAAGCAGGTTACATCCATTTCCGGCCGCGGTGTCGGCCTGGATGTTGTACGCCGCTCCATCGAAAAGCTCAACGGGACAGTTACGATTACCTCCGAAAAGGGCAAGGGATCTAAGTTCCTCATCAAATTGCCGTTAACACTGGCGATAATACAGGGGCTTTTAGTCCGGGTAGGGCCGGAGATTTATTCCATCCCCATTACTTCGGTTATCGAAAGCCTTAGAATCAAACCGGAAGATATCAAATTGATCGACAATAACGAGGTTTTCAATATCCGCAGCGATGTTATTTCATTGCTCAGATTGAACCGTCTTTTTGGTCTCAAAAGCGAAGCGGAGCAGGATTATTTCTTTATAGTAATCGTGGGAAATGCGGAAAAGAAGATGGGCTTTATGGTAGACAGCCTTATTGGAGAAGAAGATGTGGTTATCAAACCCCTGCGGGACCAATTTACCAATTCTCCGGGAATTGCCGGCGCTTCAATACTGGGAGACGGCTCCGTATCCCTGATCATTGACGTTGGCCAGCTCCTGGAACTGGGTCTCAAGAAAGAAATGGAAAACCGCAGAGCCCGCGAGGCAAGCAACCGGTGGTAACAAGAGCGACATATCAGCGAGGAAAAAAATGGCAATGATAAAAGATCTGGCTCAGGTAAATGCCGAGCTCCAGGAACAAAAAGAAAGGGTTGACACAGTAGATTTCAAGATGGTTACTTTCTCGCTGGCAGGCAAGGAATACGGGGTTGACATTATGAATGTCAAGGAAATTGCCAAGGCGGACAAGTTTACCTATGTGCCCAATGCGGCTTCCTTTGTCCGCGGAGTTTATAACCTCCGCGGTGACATAATTCCGATTATCGACCTTCGTATGTTTTTCCATTTGCCGGTGGATAGAAAACATAAAGATGTACTTGAAAATTTGCTGATAATTCGCGTCGGAGATAACGTTTACGGCACAATTGTAGACAGGATTGACAAGGTTGTAGGCATCAATTCCGAGCAAATTCAGCCACCCCACCCAATTTTCGGGGATATTAACATCAAATATATCAGCGGAGTTGTTGAAAAAAAGGGAGAACTTTACATTATTCTGGATGTGATTCGAATCTTCAGCCACAGCGAAGAAGAAAAGCAAAAATCCCGCGGAGCTATTGGTGATGTAAGTACAGGTTCTTACTTTACGCCGCCTTCAGGAGTAACGCGGGAAACCACACTTGAGGAAAAGGTTGCGATTTCTGATTCAGCTCTTGGTTTTATAAAAGAAAGCCTTCCTACTCTCAAGCATTTTTATCCAAGCGAAATCAACGACGAATGGATACGCAGGCGTTTTGCTGATTGGAGCGGGCATCGCTTTGGCGATGACTTGCAGTTCAGAGATGCCAACGACGCTGAAGAATTCCTGACGCCATTTTATTCTCCGGATACTGGCCGATTCTGGTCAGATTCTTATGCTGCCCAGGTAAGAGAGCTCTTGCCTGACTTAAAGTCAAATACTATACATGTTTGGAACGTAGGCTGCGGAAAGGGCTATGAAACATATTCATTTGCGTGTATACTTAAATCGCGTTACCCTGATGGAAACATCAAGATATGGGCAAACGACAGTGATATAATGTCTGTATCTCAGGCTCCGAATTTGTCATTCGATTCGGAACATTTACCTGATTACTGCCGGGCTTTTGCGACAAGAGGCTCCAGCGGTTATGGTTTTAATCAATCAATCAGGGATTCAATTGTATTTGAATACCATGATATCCTGAATGATAATCCCCTGCCGGATTTGGATATTATATTGATGCGTGATGTTTTGTCTTTCCTCCAGGTGCAGGATCAGGTTAGAACGATTGCAGGTTTTGGCGAAAAGCTGAAAAGCAAAGGGCTTGTGATTTTGGGAAGGAACGAATCTTTGGCTGGAGTGGATTGGGAGTTTGTTGGCAAGGAACCGGTTTCCGTGTTCGCGTATGCACAATAGTGTGTTATAACAGTGATAATCAAGGAGTGTTTGTATGAGAGTTGAATACATTAATCCCTTCGTAGAGGCCGCGTTTAATGTGTTGAAAGAGGTCTTGGGTACAGATGTAAAAAGAGGAGATCTGTATCTCAAATCCACTACCATGCAGATTCAGGGCGTCGCTGCCCTGGTTGGACTTGCAGGGGATGTAGAGGGTCGTGTTCTTTTCGATATGACAAAAGACACTGCTTTGGCGGTTGCCAGCGGCATGAACGGCGAAGATATGAAAGTTCTTGATGAAATGGTAAAAGCTACCATCACCGAGCTGGCAAATATGATTACCGCCCAGGCGGTTACAAAGCTTCACGATTTGGGCTTTAAATTTGATCTTACACCCCCGGCCCTTTTTACCGGTGATAATATGGAGATCTCAAACCACATGGAAGTAGAAGCTCTCATTGTCCCAATGGAAGTTGGACTCGGCGGTCATAGCGGAAAGATTGAAATAAACGTAGTTATTAGGGAAAGGCCCTAGATTATCGCCTTTTTGCGTTGTGTTTTATGATCTCTTCGGAAATTTTCCGGAGAGGCGTTTTGGGTGGTTAGCTCAGTTGGTTAGAGCACTAGCTCGACACGCTAGGGGTCACAAGTTCGAGTCTTGTACCGCCCACTTGTTTTTTGGGGGAGTAATTTAATTTACTCCCCTTTTTTTGTTGTTTAAATTTTTTTGTTTTCTCATTATGATTTAGCTATTATCTGCCGATAATGAATATGGAGAGATCTTGTGCTTTGCAGATATAACGGTTTATGCCGCTGCACAGATAATAACGCCTAAAAAGAGTTGGCTTATGAAGAATAAAATTATTTTTGGATTTTTGTTTATTTTCTTCACTTTTTCCCTCTCGGCCCAGGCTGGATTGAGAATTTTTGTTGAGGAAAGCGACGGTGAACTAACCATCATAAGGTCAGAAGGCATGGTCAGGCAGCTTATCATACCTGAAACAATCAACGGCCTGCCTGTAACCGCAATTGGGGAGGGCGCCTTTACACGCAGGGGACTGACCATGGTTGTCATCCCGGACAGTGTTGTCGTAATTGAAGACCAGGCTTTTTCCTTCAATCAGATTTCTACCCTGTATATAGGCAATAATGTTGAGACAATCGGCCGGGGTGCTTTCGCCAGCAACAGGCTGTACAATTTAATTATTGGGACAGGGGTAAGAACCATCGGCAAGGGCGCTTTTGCAGATAATCATCTTGTTGAGCTTGAAATCCCCGGCAGTGTTACCGTCATAGAAGGTTTTGCTTTTTTTAACAACAGACTCAGAGATGTTTTGATTCCTGACAGTGTTACCACTATAGGTGAGGGCGCTTTTTCAACCAACCGGTTATTAAGTGTGGTTATAGGGAACAGTGTAGCGGAAATAGGCGACGGCGCCTTTTTTAACAACAGGCTTACGAGTATTACCATCCCCCCCAGTCTTAATGTAATGGGAAGGCGGGTTTTCGAAAGCCGGTTCACCAGGGTAGTAGGCGCACTGCCGCCAATTGATTATATAAACGAGCGCGGTGAGATTATCTTTACCACGGCCCATAACTTTGATGCATTTTTTGTTTCTACCGGAAGCAGGGCGGGGACGTATACTTTTTCACGAACAGAAGGCTGGGATTTTGATGGTTAAAACCTTTGCCTGCAAAGGGCGGCTTTGTTAATAAAGGCTCTTGCAGGCAGATACAAGAAAGTTTATAATTGAATTGTTAAGGAGGATAGGTTTGAAAAAAATTATTCTGTTGTTTGTTTTGGCAGTCTTTATACCGGGGGCGTTTCTTTTTGCACAGCAAACTCCGGCAGGGGTCGAAAACCAGCCGGTATATCATTACTGGAATTTTACTATAGAAAGAGTTTATATGTATCGTTTGGGTTATATTGTTGTCTATAGGTCTGGCAACAGGTTAGTGCGAACCTTTATCCCCCATAGCTGGTTTTCAGACATTGGGGGCAGGGGTGATATTTTCTTTATACGGTCCGGAAGACAATGGCCTTCGATGAGCGTATTTTTTAAGGATGGTGAATTCTCACATGTACGCTTGAGACTCCGCCATAACAGGCATCATCAAACCTGGAGACTTGTTCCTTCAGGTATCAATCTGGATGAGTATTTCAGGGATATTGAAGAGGTAAGACTGGAATTCCACTAGTCTGCAATTGAGCAATTGAGCAATGCTGACAAGTGAGCTTTTGGATTTTATAAGAAAAGGCAAAAAATTTCTCATCGCCGGTCATAAGGAACCTGATGGTGACTGTATTGGAAGCCAGCTCGCCCTGGCTTCAGTTTTGCGAAGGATGGGCAAGGAAGTAATTGCCTGTTCGCCCGGGCCTTTCAAGCGTTATGAAATTAAACAATTTGAACACCTCTTTATATCTGTTCCGGATCAAAATACAAGGGCCGGTGCCCGCCTTATTGTTTTGGATTGCTCCGCTCCGGATCGCACAGGGGATCTGGAGCCGTATCTGGAAGGACTTCCATTTGCGGTGATCGATCATCATGAAGCGGGGTTATTTGCCAAATCCGGGAGTTTTGACGGAAAGCTTTTTTACGTGGACGGAAAAGCCCCGTCCACTACGTTTTTAGTCTTAAAACTCATTCAGGCTTTGGGTATGGAACCGGACCGCGAAGAGGCAGAATATCTTTTTTTGGGGCTTTGCACGGATACCGGGTTTTTCCGCCATGTGGATGCGGACGGGGCCAAAACCTTTGAAGCAGCGGCTGAACTGATACGGGCCGGGGCGAGTCCAAAGAAGAGCTTTGCGGCCATGTACGGCGGCAAAACGCTGGATTCCCGCAGGCTTTTGGGGCGTATACTGCTCAGGGCCGAAGCTCTTTTTGGCGGGAAACTTATGCTCTCTACCGAAGAATACGACGAAACCAGTCTGCTGGGTCTTGAAAGCCGGGATTCGGACAGTCTGTATCAGCTCCTTCAGTCTGTTTCCGGGGTTGAAGCAATTGCGCTGATACGTCAGGAAACCCCAGAAAAATGCACAGTGGGACTGCGTTCGCGGGATCTTGTGGATGTGGGCAGCATTGCCGCATCCTTCGGCGGCGGCGGCCATAAAAACGCCGCAGGGTGCAGCATAAACGGAACAATTGCAGAAATAAAACCAAAAATAACAGCGGCTTTTGAAAAGGTCTTTTAGATCTGTCTGCCGCTTTTCAGCTTTTCCTCGAAGCGTTCAAGAGCTTTGCCGCTGAGAGAGCTTTCGGTACTGCTTTCGCCAAGGCGTTTTCGCAGCTCTGCCAGTTCTTCAGCAGAAAAACGCACGCCGTTAAGGATATGCCGCTCAAAAGATTCACAGCAGCGGGGGGTTACTTTTTTCACGATTTCAAAAAGAACTTCGGAATAAAGGCGAATTTCCTTTTGAGCGTGAGCGTCCAGGCGGAGCTGTAAAAAGCGGAAAAGGTTGTGCAGATCTATCTGCCAGTACCATTCGGTGTAAAGTGAGAGAGGAAGGTTAATCCGCGCCAGCTCACGGGCTATGCCTTCATCTATAAGGGAGCTGTAACCGGAATAGGCAGACTTTTGGCCTTCACTTAAAGCGGCGCGTATTTTTTCGCTCAGATCAGCATCAAGGACTTCGGATGAGCGTCCCTGTTTGTTGTCCGTGCTCTGCAAAGACACATCATCCGGGGCGGGCACGTAAAAATCGTCTTTCATCACCGAATAACGCCCTGAAATT
>JGI20163J15578_10001171_pt1 | contig 10830 bp, 11 predicted proteins | sample TergutCu122P1_FD_15578 | JGI IMG/M metagenome (IMG submission 15578)
CAAGATCCTTTTCGTCAAAAACGGGCTCTTTATCGACAAGGCGGCGAATGGGTTTTATTGATGTTTCTGCCAGACCCGGCGGGGGAGTGTCCCGGCGGCCAATTATATAACCAAGACAATCCCGGCGGCCGAAAGGAACCATTGCCCGCTTTCCAATTTCGGCTTCTCCTTTTTCGTCACTTGAATAACTGAAAATCATGTTTGAGGGAATGTTAAAAACCAAATCGAAAAACGATGATGGCCGCACTTCTTCAGTTTTCGCCGGCATAGTCCCTGTCCATGGATTCAAGCTCAGATCTTAGGAGCTTTAAATCTTCCCAGGCCGGAGCTTTCAGGGCTTCATTCCTTAACAGGGCGCTTGGATGAAAGGCCGGCAGCACCGGAATTACAGTATCCCGTATATTCAATTCGACGATTTTCCCCCGCAGGGCGTTGATTCCCTGACTGGTTTTTAGAAGGCTTTGGGCCGCAATCCGGCCAACACAAAGAATTATCCGCGGCTTTAATAACAATATCTGCCGCTCCAGATATGGATAACACGCGCTGATTTCATCCGGCAGAGGATCCCGGTTTCCCTGCGGCCTGCATTTTACAATGTTGGCAATAAAGCAGTTTTTGTCCCGGTAAAGCCCGATGGCTTTCAGCATTTTGTCCAGGAGCTGGCCCGCCTTGCCGACAAAGGGCCTTCCTGCCGCGTCTTCATCCGCACCGGGCCCTTCGCCAATGACCATCACCAGCGGGTTATTTACACCTTCGCCGGGTACCACACGGGTCCTTGAAGCTTCCAGGCTGCAGGCCCGGCAGGCAGTTATATCCTGTGCCACTGCCTCAAGGGAATCCGCAGAATATGCTGATTCTTCAAGATTGTCTGGTTCTTCTACTATATAGGCGAGGGGAAGACTCGGAGCAGGATCTTCTTTGGTTTTATATAGATTATAGCTTTGTGTATTGCAGCTTCGGGTATGGCCATCTTTGAGGTAATCAGCTGTTAAATTGAGAAACCCGGCAATGGCGTTTCTTTCTTCCCCGTTCATCCCGTTCATTTTCTCTTATGCCGGGAATCTAGGCAAGTGGTTTGGAGCGTATCTTTTTACAAATGGACTCGTTTTTTTTGCCATATTTTGAGCATCAGGCTGATATTTTCCTGGTCGTCATGGTTTAGTTTCCTGTAATTTTTAATCAGTTCGTGTTCTTCTTCGCTTAAACCTTGAGAGTGATTTCCGGTTACAAGATATTCTGCCGAGGTCTCAAGCAATTTTGCAATTTCAATTCCTTCCTTTATATCCGGGTAAGTTTTATTGGACATCCATTTTCTGAATGTGCTCAATGGTACGCCTATCTTTCCTGCAATCCATTCCTGGGTTGTATTCTGAGTTTTAATGGCGTTTTTGAGCCTTATCCAGAAATCCATACCTTATTTTACCCAAAAAAAAAGCAAAAAAGACTTGATTCAGGATTGACAAGGTTCCAAAAATGGTATTAATATAATGGACAAATGGTAATATTTGGATGTTTTGATCGAAATGATCGAATTGATCGAAATGGCCGAATTGCCTAAATCAATCTTAAGGGAGATTTTTATGAAAACACTTCGATTTTTCGGCTTGTTTCTGGCAGCACTAATGCTGACTTTATCGTTTGCCGGGTGCCCCGGAGGCGCGATTTCAAGCCGTGATGACAGCTACGGGGATCTGGTAATTCCCGGAAGTGTAAATGGCAGACCTGCGGAAGTAAGATTTTATACCGCAAGGAGCTTCCGTGGGTCCGGAGAAACGCCGGTTCTTACACCTCAAACCGGCGACAGGTTTGTGATTACCTTTACTGACAACAACGAGGTAATTTCTCGCGGCACTATTGGAGTAAACAATTTCAACGTTACTTTTAATCCTGTCGGCGGCGCCGCTTCATTCCCCGCAAGCTTTATCGGCGGAAGAATCAATTTACCAGATATACCTGGCGTAGGCGCGTTTGTTGCTGAAGTTGATAGACCAGGGGCCGGCGGCGGAGGCGGCGGCGGCGGCGCTGTTGGTTGTTCGCATGATTGGCCGCCCTTTGATGCAGTCAATTGCCTGACCTATGTTTTTTGTAATCATGGTTGTGGCGCACAAAGGAATAGACCGCACGATTGGCCACCCTATGATCCAGCTGATTGCACGAATCCTGTCCAATGTGCTAATTGTAATCAAACCAGGTATAAACCGCACACTGGGTTATATGATCTATTCAATTGTTTGACACCTGTCAACTGCACTGTTTGCCTTTTGCCTAACGTCGCGACTAGACCGCATGTGCCTCTTGGGGGCTATGATCCAATCGATTGCATGACACCTGTCCAATGTGCTAATTGTGCTCAAAACACGTTTAGAGCGCATGATTGGCAGACAGGTACTGATTGGACCTGGGACGCAGCAGATCACTGGAGGGCTTGTATGCACGGCTGTATTCAAACAAGTGGTGTAGCCCCTCACACCCCGGATATGTTAAACGACTGTACGCAATGTACTGAACCCGGTTGTAATGTAGTGCTTATTCAGTCTTGCGTAACTTCCAGCTATTGTGGTATTCACCCTTAATCATTTAATATCCTGACATCTGAAGGCGTTTCCAAACGGGGGAACGCCTTCTTTTCATTGTTATACGTTATCCCTCCGTGTCCTTCGTGCCTCTGCGCTTCCGTGTGAAAATTTTCGCGTTAATCACCATTCACGCGGGATAAAATCCTCCGGCAGTTCCATCTGCATAGTATCACCGGATTGTTCCAGGACATAAAACCCTGCTTCAAGGGCTGCCTTTTTCTCCGCCGAGCCAAATACAGCGCCGGCTATCGCCCCGTAAATCTTTCGGCTGTCATTCCGTTTTAAGCGGTATTCTTTCAGGATTTCAAGCCGGCCCAAATGGTGTTCAATGTCCCTTTGGTTAACGCGTGCCTTTACCTCTATTGCTATAATAGTATTGCCATTCTCCAGAAGCAGGTCTATTTCTGCTTTAACTTTCAAGTTTTCATCAACAATTTTAAACCCGCCTACGATGCCGTCAAAATGAAAACCAAGTTCGTTAAAACGCTTTGTTATACCGGGTGCAACCAAATGTTCGGCCATCTCACCAAAACTGTTGTGAAGGCCGCCAATTTGTTTACTATTTTCCTTAACAAGCTTTTCAGTCTCTTTGAAGAGATTTCTGTTTTCCATAATGAGCTTTTCAGTTTTTTCCAGGCGCCGTTCAGATTCTTTAAACTTCCGGTCAGTTTCCTGGAACATTGCCCATACTTTTTCAAAGGTCAGTCCCCGCTCATAGTCAGGTTCTGTTGCAACAGCCATTGTGTTTCTCCCTTGTTATAATATATGCAAAGAAGCCGCAGCTGACAAGTCAAAAAATAGCCCAAATTATCCCTGATTTTTCCTTAATTCCCTTGCCCTGGCAGTCAAAACCCCGGCGCTTTCTTCCCCGTTATTTTCTTCCAGATTGTTCCACGCGGGGTCAAGGCAGTTTCCGCCGCGAAAGGGCCGGAAGTACCAGGGGGAATCTTTTACAAGGGGAATGAGGGCTTCAATGTCCTTTTCTGTGAAAAACCCGCCGGGCAGGGCAAGGCTGCGGAATTCGTGAGGTATGCCGGATTCACGGACAAAGGCTGCGCTTTTGATCAGCGCTTCTCCAGGCGAGCTGCCGTTAGCGGGTTGAAGTTCCGCATAACGAGAGGGAGCCAGTTTCAGATCAAGCGCTATATAATCGGGGCGGGTTTCTTCGCAGGCGAAAAGCTTTTGTAAAACTTCCGGGAACATTCCGTTTGTGTCAAGCTTTACCAAAAGTTGCTTTTCCTGCCGGAAAAGCTTAAGATTTTTTATTTCCGCGATAAGACAGCTGAGTTCATTGTAAAGGCAGGGCTCTCCGCCGCTTAATACCACGCCTCCAAGGACATTTTTGCGCTTTTCTAAATGAGCAATGCCGTCTTCAAGGCTGATTAAATTTTTTCCCTCAATGCCGCCGGTAACTAATTCCCGGTTATGGCACCAGGGACAGCGCAGATTACAGCCGGGGAAAAAAAAGACCGATGATATTAGCCCCGGAAAATCAATAAAGCTTGTTTTTCGCAGTTCAATTTTTGCGGTCAAGGCTCTGCGTGTCTTTACACGGCAATAGCGAACAAGCTGCCAATTGCTTGCGCATCCCTGGCACGTTTGAGTTCCGTTCCCTCAGGGGAAAGGAGTATTGCCGTTGGAGTTGACAAGACATTGCGGCTAATGGCTTTGGCCATGCCTTCTGCCGTGTCTGTATTGATTAGCTCCAGGGGAATGCCAAGCTCCTGCGCCGCAGCTTTGGCAGGCGGGCAGCCGGGGCATGAAGAGCGTGTAAAAAGAAGCAAAGACGGGGGAGAGACGGCGGCACACAGCTCATCAGTGCCGGCTTTGCCTGTGCTGGCTTTGTCCAGGCTGGCAGAGCCGGCATTGATGAGGTATAGCCGCCGCTCACCGTATTCTTCCCGTTTTCCCCGGTTCCAGTTCCGCACTGACCGGTAATAACCGACAATGCGGCTGTAAACTTCCGCAGGCGTCCCTTCCGCTGATGAAAGGGCCTCCCTCGCCGCGTCCAAATCTTTCTCGATGTCCTCAAGGTTTCTCATATCTGTCTCCCGTTTATTGTTTTCAAACTGTAACAGCGGCCAAATGCGGTTCCCGCTTTTTTGCCAAAGCTGCTTCACTAGCTGAAGCCGCCTCAAGAGCTGAGGCGCGTTCAGCTTCCAATTCTTTTATTATTCCGGAAATCTCTCTTTCTTTTTCCGCTTTGCATTTTGGGCAGGAAAAAAACTCGCCGGTTAAATAACCATGAACCGGACATACCGAAAAAGTAGGTGAAATTGTAAAATAGGGAATCCGGTATTGATGAGCTATGGTTTTAACCAGATCCCGGCAGACACGCCAGTCCTCAATGGCTTCGCCCAAAAAGGCATGGAAAACCGTGCCTCCTGTATAGGCAGCCTGGAGCTGTTCCTGCAGATCCAGGGCATCAAAAATATCATCAGTTTCCATTACAGGGAGCTGGGTAGAGTTGGTGTAGTACGGCTCGCTGCTGCCCGCTGCGATAATGCGGGGAAACTTTTTTCTGTCGTGTTTTGCAAGCCTGTAGGAAGTCGATTCCGCCGGAGTAGCCTCAAGGTTAAAAAGTTCTCCGGTTTCTTCCTGGAAATCCGCAAGTTTTTTTCGCATGAAATTTAGCACTTCAAGGGCAAAGAGGCGACCCTTTTCAGTGGCAATGGTAACATCGCTGCCCAGGAAATTCAAAAGACATTCATTCATGCCCACAAGTCCGATGGTGTTAAAATGATTGTCCAGGTTTTGCAGATAACGCCGTGTATAGGGAAAAAGTCCGCCATCCAAAAGCCGGCCTACTATCTTGCGTTTTATCTTTAGGCTTTCCTTTGCCAGGTTCATGAGCCGTTCCAGGCGCCTGTAAAAATCATTTTCGTCTTTTGCAAGATAACCGATGCGCGGAAGGTTNATCGTTACAACCCCGATGGAGCCGGTAAGCTCATCCGAGCCGAAAAGNCCGCCNCCGCGTTTGCGCAGTTCACGTTTGTCAAGCTGAAGCCGGCAGCACATGGATCTGACATCGGAGGGGTCNAGNTCNGAGTTNATGAAATTCTGGAAATACGGAGTTCCGTAGCGGGCTGTCATTTCAAAGAGAAGCCGAGCATTATCGCTTGCCCAGTCAAAATCGGAAGTAATGTTATAGGTTGGAATGGGGTACTGAAAACCACGTCCCTCGGCGTCCCCTTCCAGCATGAGCTCGATAAAGATACGGTTAACCCGGTTCATCTCTTCCTGGCAGTCTCCGTAGGTAAACGAGGTTTCTTTTCCGCCCACCTGTGCTTTTTTGTCCTTAAGATCGGCCGGGCAGGTCCAGTCCAGTGTGATATTGGTAAAGGGCGCCTGGCTTCCCCAGCGGCTTGGGGTATTAACGCCAAAGATGAAACTCTGAAGGCACTGCTTGATTTCCCTGTCTCCAAGATTATCCACTTTGACAAACGGGGCAGTGTAGGTATCAAAAGAGCTGAAAGCCTGGGCGCCTGCCCACTCGTTCTGGAGGCAGCCCAAAAAGTTCACCGCCTGCTGCATCAGGGTGGAAAGGTGTTTGGCGGGCTTGCTTGTGATTTTGTCGGATACGCCTCCAAGTCCCTCGGCAATGAGCTGCCTTAAAGACCAGCCCGCGCAATAACCGGAAAACATGGAAAGGTCATGAATGTGAAAATCCGCACTGCGGTGGGCTTCGGCAATTTCCTCGGAGTAAATATTTTTGAGCCAGTAATTGGCCGTGATGCTTCCTGAATTATGGAGGATTAACCCTCCCAGTGAAAAGTTGACATTGGCGTTTTCGTTAACCCGCCAGTCGGACTGTTTGAGATAACCGTCCATGGTGCTGTCTATGTCCAGCATGAGTTTTTTGACATCCCTCATGGCTTCATGGCGGGCACGGTAGAGGATATAGGCCTTGGCCGTTTCAGTTTCCTTTGTTTCGATAAGGGCTGTTTCTACCAGGTCCTGAATTTCTTCAATGGCAGGAATTGACTTTGGATGCCTCTTTGACATCATTTCTTCGATAAGGGTTTCAACTCTGTCTGTGATATTTTCTACCCTTGTCCTGTGATCCGCCGGTCCCAGCGATGCAGCGAAGGCCTTGTCAACTGCGCTGGATATTTTTGTTCTGTCGTAAGTTTCAATTTCTCCCGACCTCTTTACCACCTGCCTAACCAAAACTTCCTCCCCCCAGGCGGTATTCCGAAAAATGTCCTTCCACTTTTTGAATCTCCCGCACAAATTCATCCAAATTTTCAAAATGCCGGTAAACCGAAGCAAACCGGATATAGGCCACCTTGTCCAGGGCAGCCAGTTTTTCCAATACAAGTTCGCCTAAAACAGACGCTTCAATTTCATGATTGTCCTTTCCAATAATGGCGGCGCGGTCTTCAATTTCATTGACAAGGCTCTCTTTATTCATTTGGGAGACAGGCCGTTTTTCCAGCGCTCTTTCTACCCCCCGCTCGATCTTTGTCCTGTCAAAAGGCTGTCTGCGGCCGTCTCTTTTAACCACCATGAACTGTTTGTCCTCGGTCCTCTCATAGCTGGTAAACCGGACACCGCAGCTCGAACACTCCCGGCGCCGCCGGATGGCATCGCCATTTGCAAGGGTTCTGGATTCAATTACCTTGTCGTCGATGCTGCCGCAATGGGGACAACGCACGTAGTGGTACCTCAATATCATTATCGATATATAGCGCCATATATATAGCGGATTTTTTTACAATTTTTATTATATCACGCTATATCTTGTGTAGCAATAGGTCAACTGCCCTTTTTTGGGCAAAAAACTGCTTTTTTTGCCTTTTTTTCAATTTTCCTCTTAAATTCCCATTTTTTTCTGAAAACTGTTGTTATTTGCTCCTTTAACTGCTATGCTATAGGGATGAAGATAGGAATAGACACCTTTGCCTGTATGAGCGGTAAATCGGCAATAGGCGCCTATTTGATGAACTTGCTGAAAAGAATTCCGCCGTCAGCAAGGGCGAAATACGAGCTTTTTGGCTGGGCGTATGACCGTTATGTTTACAGCGAGGCGGCGCCCAATGTGGAATTTATCTCCCGCTGCTCAATTAGCGGCACTTACGCCAATTCTGTCTGGCATGTTTTAAGATATCCTGAGTTTGCCCAGAGCCGGAACTGGAACGCCTGCTTTTTTCCCGCTGCCCATAAGGTACTTCCTGCAAAGTCCCCCTGTCCCACAATAGGGGTAGTCCACGATATGGCGCCCTGGTGGGAGCAAAAGAACCGCGAGTCACTGAAAACTGTAGTCCGCTTGGCTTTACCCAGCGCCTTAAGGCGGCTGGATCGCGTTATTGCAGTTTCGGAATGGGTAAAGCAGGAACTGGTTGATATTGCGGGAGTGAGGGAACACAGAATAGAAGTGGTTTCCAACGGCATTGATACCCAGGTTTTTTACCCCCGGCCCCGCGGGGAAGAAAGTGTTGTACTTATCCAGCCTTTTAGCTTCAGGCGGCCTTATGTGCTTTATGCTTCCCGCCTGGAACATCCCGTAAAAAACCATGTCAAGCTCATTAAAGCTTTTGGCATTTTTAAGGAAAGAACGAAATACCCCCACCGCCTGGTATTGGCCGGCGCTGACAGCCGGGGTGCAGAAAAGGTAAAAGAAGCCGTTGCCGCCTCCGCCCACCGCAACGATATTTTCTTTACCGGGTATTTTCCCAACAAGAGTCTGCCGGAATTGTATTCGGGGGCTGATATTGTGGTTATCCCGTCTTTTTACGAAGGTTTTGGCACCGGAGTTTTGGAAGCAATGGCCAGCGGAGTACCCGTTGCCTGTGCCAGAGCGGCTTCCCTGCCGGAAACCGCAGAACACGCAGCCCTCTATTTTGATCCAAAGAATGCAGAGGACATGGCCGACAGAATGGTTACCCTTACAACCAACCGGGAAATTCACCGTGAATGCCGCCGGCTGGGACTGGAGCGGGCACAGAATTATTCCTGGGATCATTGCGTGAAGAGAACTTTGGAAATTATAGAGGAAATGTGCCCAGAGTCCTGATGACTAACTTTGATTGTATTCTCTGGCTTTTTCCAGACATTGTTTGCATAAAGTAAATTTGAGGGATCTCAGTTTTTTTCCGCAGCGGGGACAGCGGCCGCTTTCTTTCCTGGCAGCGTAACGCTCGCGCCTTTGTTCGTTAACTTCATCCCTATGTCTTTCCAGAAAACGCTGCTGGCGCAGACGGTTGGCTTCTCTTTCTTCTTTTGTTGGCATTTGCAGGTAAAACTCCTTGGCGGAGTCTAGCATTTTTGTTTAAGCTTTTCAATATGAAACAAATGAAGATGAAACAAACCCTTGTTATAGGTTCCACGGTGATAGATGTACTTTTAAACCTTCCTGTCCTTCCCCGGCGAGGTGAAGATATTAACCTGACAGCTCAGGAATACCGTGTTGGCGGCTGTGCGTACAATGTTTACAAAACCCTGAAGTTATTAAAAAGTCAGGCCCTGCTTTGCTCTCCGGTAGGAACAGGTGTTTACGGCCGCATGGTAAGAGAACATTTTGAAAAAGAAGGGATACAAACCTTTGTCAGCCTTGAAGAAGAAAACGGATGTTGTTATTGCCTTATAGAACCTGACGGAGAGCGGAGCTTTTTATCTCTTCACGGCGCAGAATACCTATTCTCACCTTTCTGGATGAAAAACATCGATTTCTCCCTTTTTGATGCTGTTTTCATCTGCGGCCTTGAAGTGGAAGAAGCGGCCGGAAAAGAACTAATCGATTTTGTTTATGAACATCCCGGCTTTGAACTTTATTTCGCTCCGGGGCCCCGCATAAAACAAATCCCCGCTGAAAGAATGGAACGCCTTCTTGAGCGCCGGGACAAAAATCAAAAAGGCCCGTTTCTTCATCTCAACGAAAAAGAAGCGTTGAGTTTTTCAAATAAAAACACGGTAGAGGAGGGCGCCGAATTCCTCGCAGGGAAAACCGGAAACAGTGTGGTCATCACCCTTGGGCAGCGGGGATCTTACTGCCTTTCAAAACCTGGGGCAGCCGGGTTGTATATAAGCGGTTTTCCCGTCAAGGCCTTGGATACAGTTGGAGCAGGAGATGCCCACTGCGGCGCCCTGATTGCCTGCCTCAAAGAGGGGATGGACTTAACGGAGGCCTGCAGAACGGCCAACAAGATTGGAGCAGAAACAGTGAAAAGTAAGGGGGAGCGGCGGGTGAACATATAAAGCTATGTTAGGTTTGCCTGTAACTCTCAAAGAATTTTTCCAAACGCTGCATTGCGTCTGTCATGGTTTCCCTGTCCGGAAGGAAAACAACCCTGAAGTGATCCGGGGCTTTCCAGTTAAAACCTGTACCGTGAACAAAAAGCACTTTCTGTTCCTTCAGGAGATCCATCGCGAATTTTTCATCGTTTGTAATATTGAAACGTTTGGCGTCAATCTTCGGGAAACAGTAGATGGACCCTTTTGGCGGAACCACCGAAAGCCCTGGTATAGCGTTGATCATCTTCACGGCAATATCCCTCTGCTCTTTCAGCCGGCCTCCGGGAAGAATATACGGGTTGATGTCCTCATGGTTTTTCAGGGCGGCCTGTATTCCATGTTGCGCAAGCATATTGGGGCAAAGCCTCATATTGGAAAGCAAATCAAGCCCTTCAATATAGCTGCTTGCCGCTTTTTTATTCCCTGACAAAACCATCCAGCCTGCCCTAAAGCCGCAAGCCAGCCATGTTTTGGAAAGGCCGTCGAAACTTATGGTCAGGATTTCCGGGTCAATTGTAGCCATAGGGATATGTTTTGCCCCGTCATAAACAATACGGGTGTAAATTTCATCGGAAAAAACAATAAGCTCATGTTCCCTGGCCACAGCGGCGATACTTTGCAGGGTTTCTTTGCTGTAAACAGCGCCTGTAGGGTTATTCGGGTTTATAACCACAATGGCTTTGGTTTTTGAGCTTACTTTTGAACGGAGATCCGCAATGTCCGGGTTCCAGTCTGAAGCTTCATCACACAGGTAATGTACTGCCGTACCCCCGGAAAAATTTACAGCCGCAGTCCAAAGCGGATAATCCGGCATGGGAACAAGAATTTCGTCGCCGGGATCAATGAGGCCCTGCATAGTCATCATAATCAGCTCACTTACACCGTTGCCGATGTAAATATCTTCGATACCCGCATTGGCAACGCCCCTGGATTTAAAATCGTCCATTATGGCATTTCGGGCAACAGCAATACCGCGGGAATCGCCATAAGGCTGAGCATTTCTTAAATTTTGGCTAATCTC